>ERZ779842.17-NODE-17-length-206587-cov-25.812489_pt1 | contig 206587 bp, 191 predicted proteins | sample MGYA00511095_ERZ779842 | MGnify/ENA primary metagenome ERZ779842 (study PRJEB29588, sample SAMEA2154036) | human gut metagenome | biome: human gut; feature: human-associated habitat; material: faeces | place: Denmark | collected 2008/2010 ... | reverse complement strand
GAAAGTATCTTCAGTTAAGCCGTTCGGTGCTGGTAACACCGGGCGGTTTTTCTATATTCATTTATGAATTACTATTGTACACGTTTTAAATCGTAGCGTTCTCCATATCGGATATTTACGTCAAATCGTTCCGGTCTTTCATAAACCCCCCATTTCGTATATAAATATTTTTTCGATGGATCCAATCCGGAAGTATTTGTGTAAACTTTCAGAATATTAAAAAGCTGTTTCTGATATAAAGCAACTTCGTTTAAAGAAGCAATTTTATATCGAAGTTCATTTTTGTTTAAATCCGGAAGAATTAAAGTTATTTGAGAACTTGAAATAGTGAGTCTGGCAATCCATTTTCTTACATTGTTTTGATAGAGGATAGCAAAATAAGATTCTGTTTTTTTATATGTTATGTCATTGGAAAGACCAGTATTGGTTATCAAATCTTTTACGAGTGCAAAGAAATTTAACTCCATAGTTGATGGTTCAAGCCTTGCAGTAGCCGTGTTTTCAGAAGCAGTAACATATGAAGAGCTATTTACCAATGATGTCATTTTTTCTTTTACCAGTTTATCAATATAGTCATTTAAAGATTTTTTTAGTACCGGGCGAAATTTATCAATAACATTTTGTGTTTTGACTCCGGAGTAACTGGCTTTTAAAAATAATCGTGTAAAGTCATCACTTGGGTTTTGTAACTGCTCCTTTAAATATGCTGTGAATTGATTAGCATACATGAGGATTTCAGCACTATCAGTAATAGAACTTTCGTTAAAACGGTTTTTGGAAAATTTTGGAATTTCATTATAGTCATCCGGAGAGAGGCTCAGCAGGTTAAATTCATAAAATGGAGTACTATCCATTTTGTTTTTCTCATTCAGGTCTGTATAAAAGCGATAAATGATACCGTTTGTCAGAATCGCAAAACGTGCGTTGGTTGTAGCATAATATCTGAATAACTGAGAACTGTGCCGGTCGAGTTTTTTTCCAATACACTTTACTTCAATTAATATGATAGGTTTATCATTAATTATGATTACATAATCAACTTTTTCACCCTTTTTTATGCCTACATCTGCAGTGTATTCTGGACAAAATTCTGCAGGATTAAATATGTCGTAACCAAGTAATTGAAAAAACGGGGCAACAAGTGACATTTTTGTAGCTTCTTCTGTTGAGATGTGGGTCTGCAGTTCGGCTGCCCGCTTTGAAAAATTTGTTAAATCTTCGTTCGTCATAATCATTCTCCTTTTGTAAATTTTTAATGATTCTCTTCAAGCTTGTTTAAATTACACCATTTTCATTACACCTAAACAAGGTAAAAAATAAATTGTATAATTATCAAGTACGGTACATACGCCATATTTATGTGTATATGCTTCAAGTGCTTCTGAAAGGAAATCTTCTGTTACGCTTAAAAAGTCAGCAATTTCATATTTTGTCTGGCAACCAGCTTCATAAGCTTTAATAATTCCCATTAAGCCAATCAGTCGGTTATATCCCCACATTCTTCCGAGATATTCCTGCTTAACATTGTTTTGGTCAGTTAAATCTAATATATTACCAACATTCATATGATAATGACCGAGTTCTTCGGCTAATACGCAGGATTTTTGCGTGTTAGTCAGATCTGTTCGTATTGCGATTCGATTTTCTTTAATTAATCCATCACGTCCTTGCAAGTCTTTTTCTTTTACTATTAAGTTATTAGTTGTAGTTTCTGTTAGAAGTTCTTCGTATAAGTACATCTTATATCCCCCTTTTTCATAATCAATAAAGTTAAAAGTTTTCATCGTTCATGATGTCATCATCATGTTTTCTCATTTCATCAGTTACTTCGATGTCAGTTCTTTCGTGAGCAGCCTGTAAAATCAAGTGATCATCAGGTGTAGTGTATTTTGGAATGTATGTAAGTTCCTGCACACGTTTTTCAGCTTCCTGCTTGCCTAAAGCATTCAGCTGGTTATAAATTTCCATAATTTTTATTGTTGAATCAGGAGTGCTTTTATGTGAATTATCTTCCATTAGATCAGAACGTTTAATACCAAAGTATAAACATAATTTATCAATTTTATTCATGCGTGGCATTTTAATCCCTTTACACCAATTAGATACAGTTGCTTGGGAAACTCCCATATATTTAGCAAGCTCTTGTTGGCTTACATTCTTCTGATTCATATAAAAAGTTATTTTTCTGGCTATTAAGTTATTTATTTCTTGGTCAGACATTTGTGAAACCTCCTTGTGCAGTTATTATAAACAATAAGCTATAAAAAAGCAATACTTAAATACAAAAAATATAACTTTTAGTATTGACAATAACTTAAAGCTATAATATAATAAAGAGTATCAAAAGGAAAGGAGAAAGACAGATGGCTAAGAAACATAAGAAAAAAGAAAAGCTATCCCATAAAGAGATAGCCGAATTAATTATTGAAGCTGTACTTGCCCTTGCAGCTTTGATAGAAGCATTGAAATAAATGCTTCAAGGGTATGGGGCGAAAGCCCCAACCCTTATTCATAATAGCATATCTGTTAGAATAAAGCAATGAAAAAAACAGGAAAAATTTTATTTTGGATAATTATAGCACTATTATTGGTTGGAATGATTGCGGGATGGAGCAGAATCCTTAGGATTATGACAGGGATTTGTGCGATTGCCTTGATAGGTACAATCATATACAGACTAATAAACAGAAAGTAGGAAAATAGCTGTCCTAGCGGCTGTACGGGGAGAAGGGATAAATAATGGAAAAGAAAGAATTTAAAATATCATTGGCAGCGGCAAGGGTCAATGCAAAAATGACACAAAATGATGTTGCAAAAAAAATGCATGTTAATAAACAGACTGTTGTAAATTGGGAGAAGAATAAAACAATTCCAAAACCAGCACAATTTTATATGCTGTGTGAAATATATAATGTTCCTCGGGATATTATTTTTTTACCATAATAAATAACTTAAAGTTATAAAAGGAGAGGCGTTATGAAATATCCAAAACCAATGATGAGTATCACAGAGCTGACCGCACTTGGTTTTTCAAGAGATTACCTGCAAAAAGCAGTTCATTGCAAGCATGCAGATGAGTTTGTATATAGAACTGGACGGGGCGGAAAGTTCATGGTAGATACAGAGAAGTTTGATAAGGCGATACGAAAGAAGTGGATCGGATTTTAAGAAAGGAGTAAGAAATGGAAAAGAAAGTAAGGACCGGAGAAATTGAAAGTGCCAGAGAGGTCACTGTGATTGAAACAAAATTTCTCCGGGGAATTGGAACTAAGGAAGATATCTGCCGGGTTGTTAGGCAGTATTGGGATATGGATGGAAATTTGCTTGCTGAGAATGACCCGGTAGTGACAGAAATGAAGAACTAAGTTTTATATTATAGGTTTAAAAAAAGAAAAAAGCAAGAGCATATGTTGGCAAAAAATATGAAGGAGGAAATTTAAAGTGGATATTATTGATAAACGTATAGAACTCCTGCATAAGGTGCAGGAAGAGATGGACAGAAGAGAAAGGATTCAGGAAGAGGCTGACCGCCTGCATATGGCGGGAGACTTCCAGAAGGAAGGAGAACTTTATGCAGGTCTGTGTGATGACAGCATCCTGCAGAATCTGTTCAGGCAGCTGGATGAACTGAATGAGGAAGCAGAAGCAGAGTGGAAACTCAGAGAGATTATGAATAAAATAGAGGATTTCGAGGAGAGAACAAGCAAAATGATGAAAGAGGAGTTTGAGTCACTGATTGGGAACAGTATAAGTGCGGAAGATTATGCTGTTGTAGAGAGAGTTTATATGTTCCATCCGGCCATTAGTGAAACAGCCGGAAAAGAAGAAGTTTCAGAACTGTATAAAAAGTTTGGAATGGCGATCTTCATGGATATGCTACAGCGGGCAGAAATGGCAGAAAGTCTTATATGGAAAATAAGGCAGAACAGAAAGAGAATCGCAGAACTGGAAAAACAGTTTAATGAATTAAAATATGGCAGAATTGAAAGAAAACAGAAAGAGGAAGACTTTAGCGAGATGGTTTTTTGATACAGGAAATTAATGGAAGGAGAAGATCAGAATGATATTAGAAATGATTACGATTGAAGATATTGAAGATATGTACCAGAAGAAAAATATGGCTGTCATAGTAAATGACGGGAAGATTGTCGGATTTGAGCCGGCAGAATAAGGTCGCACGAAAGGAGAATTTCAGAATGGCTTACTACAGAATATGTCCGCATTGCGGCGGGGCACTGGATCCGGAAGAAAGCTGCGACTGCCGTGAGCAGAGCAGGATGGAAGCCGAGAAATGGCAGAAAAGGATGATTCCGGAGGCAGATGGACAGTACCGGATGATTTTTGCAGGAACTGAGAGAAAAATATCAAAACCAGTCTATGCCTTTGGCATGGAATAACAGAAAGGAGATCACAAATGAACGAATTGAAAGTAACAGTGAATCAGGAGGCAGGAAAAATAAATTGCAATTTTGCAGAGATTGAAGCCTATGCACAGGAAGTAAAGACAAGATACAGTGGCATTGTTGTCACAGAAGACAGTGTTGCGGAGAGCAAAAAGGATATTGCAACATTGAGAAAGCTGTACAAGAATCTTGATGATGCGAGAAAACAGGTAAAAGAGCGGTATATGGAACCGTATCAGGAGTTTGAAAAGCAGATCCGGGAAAGCCTGGAGAAGATTCAGGAGCCGATTGCCGAACTGGATGAGCAGGTAAAAGAGTTTGAGCGACAGCGGAAGGAAGAAAAGAAGCAGAAGATTGAGCAGTTCTTTGAGGAACTGGCAGGAGATATGAAAGAGTATCTTTCTCTGGAAAAGATTTATGATAAAAAATGGGAGAATAAGACTACCTCATATATGGCGATCCGGGAAGATATCAAACAGGTGGTGGATTCCTGCCGGATGGCAGTGGGAACCATTCAGAGCATGAACAGTGAAGCAGTTGAGGAAGCATTGAAACGGTATAAGCTGGATATGAGTCTGCCGAATGCAATTTCTTTCATTAATGCTTACGAGGCAAGAAAAGCACAGATTCTCCAGAAAGAAAAGGAACGTTTGGAAGCAGAGCAGAAAAGGCAGGAGGAGCAGGAAGCAAAAAGAAGGGAAGAGGAACAGCGGAAAGCTGCAGAACAGGAAGCAGAAAGAAGAGAAGAGGAACCGGACAGGGCCATGGAAGAAAAAGACAGGGGAGAGAAGATCCAGGAGACACTTCCGGATGACGCTTTCTGGGCAGCAGCACAGACGGAAACAGAGGATGATCTTCCCGCATTTGTATCCGGACAGGCAGAAAGACAGTGGAGAGGACTGAATATCTGCTGTACCGGGGAAGAATATCTGGAGATTATTGCAAATCTGACCCTGCAGGGATTTGATGTAAGGGAGGCTTAAGAGATGGCACAGACAAAACAGACACAACAGACGGAACAGAAGTTATGCCTGCATGAAAAACTGATGTATATGCGGGTGGATTTTCTGAATGAAAATGTAAAAAAGACCGGATTTAATCAATACAGTAATTTCAGTTATTACCAGCTGGATGATATCCTGCCGGTATGTACCAGGATAGGAGCGAAATACAGGGTGATTATGCTGTATGCCATTGAGAAGGAGCGGGCCATTCTTACCATGATTAATCTGGATGATCTGGAAGATATGATGTTCTTTGACATGCCGGTTGCTGATGCAGCGGTCAGAGGAGGTACTGCCATCCAGAATCTCGGGGCAATGATGACCTATACCAAGCGGTATCTGTATATGGATGCATTTTCCATTGCAGAGCCGGATGAAATGGATGCGGATATTGGCAGGGAAAAAACGGAAGTTCAGCCTGCAGAAGCAAAACGGAGGCCTGCAGAGCAGACAGGACAGAAAGAAAAAGCAGCAGGACAGAGACCACAACAGGAGAATCCGATATTACAGGAACGAATTACCAAGGCAAAAGTGGCAGTCATCCGGCAGCAGATGAAAGCAGCCGGTGTCACGGAGGAACAGGTGTGCCAGGCATGTAAAACGGACTGTATAGAGAATATAAAAGAGGGGCAGTTTAGATGGATCATGAACTGCCTGGAAAAGCAGAGAGAGAAAAATGAGTATGCAGGAAAATATGAAAATTCTTACTTACAGGGATAATGCAGATGGAACGCAGATGATACTTAAAACAGAAAAAAATCTGGGGTGGATGCTGCAGGAGAAGCAGATTCGCAGTGTGGAGGTTCTTTTTCCGGATGGGAGACAGATTTCTCCGGAGCAGAGAAGAAAGGCATACGCAACCATCGGGGATATTGCAGATTATACCGGATATTCTCCGGAAGAGACAAAGCAGCTGATGAAGATGGAATATATTACCCGCAGAAATGGAAATGAAATTTCGCTTGCAACCTGCAGTATGGATGAGGCAAGGGAATTTATCAGTACCATGATAGAATTTTGCCTGGACCATGATATTCCATTGTCAGAATCCGCACTGGAGAGAACGGAAGATATCGGGAGGTATCTCTGGTATTGTCTGCGGACCAGACACTGCTGCATCTGTGGAAAGCCTCATTCAGATATTCATCATGAGGATGCCATCGGAATGGGACAGGACAGGCGGACATATGATGACCGGAACAACCGGAAGATATGTCTTTGCAGAACACATCATATCCTGGCACATCAGAAGGGAATCAGAGCCTTCCGGGAAATGTACCGGGTATATGGAATTAAATATGATATGTAATGAATTACATATAGCAGGTTACAACCAGAGGACAGTCATTCATGTCACATTTTTAATATACCACACAGCTTGAAAAGGTGACAGGCGGGGCGGGAGACCGCTCCGGGAAAGGAGCATATGGATGGTTATATAAAGGTTTACAGGAGTATGCTGGATAATCCGGTGGTCTGTAAGGATACGGATTACCTGGCGGTATGGATGTATCTGCTGTTGAATGCGACACATAAAGAAATGGCAGTAATGTTTTGTGGCCAGAAAATCACGATTCATCCAGGACAGCTGATTACCGGAAGGAAAAAGATTGCTGAGAAATTTAACATTTCAGAAAGCAAGGTGCAAAGAATTTTAAAAACCTTTGAAAGTGAACAACAGATTGAACAGCAAAACGGCAATAAAAACCGCTTAATTACAGTGCTTAACTGGTCGAATTATCAGCAGAGTGAACAGCAAACTGAACAACAACTGAACAACAAACGAACAACAACTGAACAACAACTGAACACTAACAAGAAAGAAAAGAATGTAAAGAATGAAAAGAATAATATAAATACTTTGTGCAAACCGGAGAATCTGGAGAATCTGTTTGAGGAACTCTGGAAGCTGTATCCCGTGAAAAAAGGCAAAGGACAGGTATCTGTGGCTGCAAAGCAGCGACTACTTAAAGTGGGCCGTGATGAAATGGTCAGAGCAATAGACAGATACAAAGCCGAACTGGCAAAAGACAGCGAATGGAGAAGACCACAGAACGGAAGCACATTCTTTAACAGCGGATATCTGGATTACCTGGATGACAATTATGTACCGCAGACGGAGAACAGGAATCCAAAGAAAGGCACAAAGGTATTTAATGACATTCCCAAACGGGATTATGATTTTGATGAACTGGAGAAACAGTTATTAGCCAGGAGGTGACAGCATGAAACCAAAAGTATCGGAGGAACTGGAAGGACAGATGAGTATCGCAGATTATGAAGGGGTGATTCCGGAATCCGTAAAACAGGAAAATATCACACAGATGGACCTGCTGCCAGGACTGAAAAATAATGAGCAGCGGAAAGCATTTCTTGAGAATTATCGGAACTGGACGCTGTGGCTGGATATTCCGGAAACAGGGGAAAAGTATTACCGGTTTGTTTTGGAAGATAAGGTTGCAGTGGTAGTCAGGACAAGCAGAAGACACACTTACAGAGATGGCCGGGAAACAAAGACGTGTGAATACGGGGCAGAACAGTATTATCTGACCGGGGTAAAAATAACCTGGAGAGCAAAAGGGGTGCAGTATGTCAGAGATTCCGGCAGGACATTTTATGAATGTGCAACGAATAAATCTGCGGTTATTGAATTTTTGAAAAAGTACCAGAAGCAGGAAATGATATCAAGATCAGGAAAGGATTAGGTAAATAGCATGTTGAACATGGAGTTAATTGCAAAGGCAGAAGAGCAGAAAAGGAAAATTGAAACAGCATTGGAAGAGATCAGGGATACGGAAGCTTATGTGAACCTGATAGAGGATAATCGGGAAAATATCAGAATTGTGGTTCAGGCAGGTGACAAGCAGGTCTATCTTGACCAGATTCTGACAGAGGAACTGGCAGCCACAAACCGCCAGATGGTTCTGCAGGATGTAGACCGCTGCCAGAAACTGAAAGAGGATGCACTGGAGAGAGTGCTCGGCAGGGAAAAAGAAGAAAAAAGCATCCCAGGGAAAGAAGGAAAAAGTGGATGGAAGCGTTCCAAGTCGGTCATGAGCAGGGAAGAGGAAGAAAAAATGATACGGGAACTGTACGAAGAGAAAAATCTTGCAGTAAGTGAGATTGCAGAAAAGATGGGGCTGACAGCAACAAATATTTATGACCGGATGAAAAGATATAATATTCCGGTAAAGAATAAGAAACAGAAAAAGATGCAGGACAGAGAGGAAATCAGGAAGGAAGAACCTGTGGAAACTGCGGATGCAGAACAGCTGAAAATGAAACGCGTCTTTCTGCAAAGGTTACAGGACGGGGCAACGGTACATGAACTTGCTGCCGAATTTAAGGTAAGTAAGACGGAGATGTTCCAGAAACTGTCCGAACTGGGGATACAGACAAAGACATTCAGACCCAGGTAAAGCCGTTCGGTTAAGGGAAGATGAACTTATGTGTCCGGTGTGTGGAAAGATTTTTTATAAACCGGTCCGCATACCCTGGTCATACTTCCAGAAACGGAGCGGGAAGAAAAAGTATCTGTGCAGCTGGGCATGCGTGATGCAGTGCGAAAGGAGTAAAAATGAACATTGTGGACGTTGCGGAACAGGGTAAGAGTTGGATTTTAAGGAAAGGAGATGAATGTCCGTTTTGATTAGTTGGGATATAGTTACAAAGTTAATGAATTGTTTTCCTAATAGCGTTATAAATCATAACGCAGAGTTTATAGCACATATTAAAAGCAATACATATCTCTGTTTAAAAGATTGCGAAAATGAAACAGATGTAAAGTGTAAGGTATTGGAATGGTTATCAAGGCCAGCATTCAAGACAAACCCTTACAACACTAAGCGAAGCAATGATAAATTTCATAAATTTATACTTAACGGAGTAAATCAGTTTTTGGAAACAGATTTTTCCGAAGAGGATATGGAACAGATTTATATATATCTTGGGAACAGATGTAATCATGCTAAAACATTGAAATTTATTGCAAGTGGGTATGATATGTCTGTTTTGAAAGATTGAAAAAGTCCGTTTTAGAAAGGAGATTATATGTCAAGAGAAATTTGCGGAGAATGCAAATATAACAAGTATTCTGCAACAGAAAAGGAATTTTATTGTAGCAATACCGATAGCGACAATTACGGAATAGCGACTATGTATGATGATAGTTGCGAAGACTTTGAAGAAAAGGACGATTAAAGGCAGAAAGGAGAAGTAATGGAGAGATTGACAAAGACATATTCAGATGGAACACACGGAGCTTCTGATAGCTTACCTTGCGGAGAAAACAGTTACGATTATAAGAATTTGCTGATAGAAAGATTAGGCAAATATGAGGATTTAGAGGAACATGGCAGACTTGTTAAATTGCCTTGCAAGGTTGGAGATACAATATATGCAATTGGATTTAATAATAAACCAATTATTTATGAATCGGTTGTATTAAGCATACTGATTACTGAAAAAGAAATTGTTTTCAATGTAAAAGTTGATGAATTTGGAATCAATTCGCAATTAAAACAATCTATGTTTGATAAAACAGTATTCCTCACAAAATCAGAAGCAGAAGCAAAACTGAAAGAATTGAGAGGTGGAGAAGATGAAAGTAGTAATTGACATACATAAAGATTTCACAGGAGATTATATTGCCGACAAATTCAAAGATTTCTTTTCAAGGGTTATTGCAGATATTGATTGCAGAGGTGCGTGTGGTAGATACGAGGAAGAAATTGCTGAAATGTTTTTAAAGGCATTTGATGATAGTGAAGAAAAGATTTCTTGTAACTGCCAGCATAACAGCAATTCAAGAGATGATGAGCCTTGTTGCAGATGTGATAGCAGACGCACCAATTCCGACAAGATAAGGAATATGTCGGATGAAGAGTTGGCAGAGTTTCTTATAACTTTTAAGAACACATTTGGCGAAGAATACGAGGGAGAAGCTAGTTGTATGGATTGGCTTCAATCAGAAGCGGAATAGGAGAGAATATGGTTGAAATTCCATTATACAGAAGCGTACCAACAATGAGAAATTATGAAGATTATATTAGTGAATGCGATTACACAAAAGGTTGGAATGACGCTATGGATTTTATTTTCCCAGAAGCAAAAAAGAAGCGTGAAAAGGAAAGAACAAAGAAAAGTATGTCCATAATCAAATAAATGCTGAAAGGAGAGAATATGAAGTATATAAGCAATGCAAAATATGGAGAGCTAGTTGAAACAGGAACTATCTACAGAGGTAGCAACAAAAGATTAGATATATGTGTTCACACACTATGCGGTTGCGGAGAAACACTATATATGAATTGTCAGGCATTAAATATCCGTGATAGAAAATTAAACAGTACATCTGTGATAGCCGCGATAAATGAAGCTCAATCATTAGTGAAACAGGAGCTTGATTTACTTAGCAAGGAACTTAATTCGATATTGAACAGTGAGATAGAAATATCAAGGCATTAGAATAGGAGAGAATATGGAAGATAAATTATATGATTTATTTCATCCAGGAGTAAAGTTACAAAATAAACGATTATCTGGTAACAATCCTTGTATAGATTGTGACAATGTCCATAGGTATCATAGAGGAACTGCATTAGAGGCCGAGATATTAGACAAAGAAAAATGCAATGGCTGTATGAAAAAAATGCAATATGATTTTGACTGTATGGATAAATTAAGATGGTATGAGGATAACGATGAAAAAGTTTCTGCTATGGAACAAAAGGATAGAGATAGATATGATTGTGGAGTGAAATGTCCTGAATATTTACACAATGGCATTCCTGTTTTTTATCCTGATGGATGGTCTTAGCAAATATACTTGCCTTGTAATATTTGAATGACTTAAAGCGGAAGCGGAAAGGAAAGATTATGGAAGATAGATACTTATCCAAGGCAAAGAGGATTAATAACGGAGAATGGATTGTTGGTTATTTATACAAACTTTCAAAAAATAATCCTCCATTTATAATGCTGTGTAGTAAATATGGAGAGAGCTATGAAGTGGATGAACATACCATCTGCCGATGCACAGGCTCAAAAGACAAGAATGGCAAGCTGATTTGGGAGAATGATATTGCAGAACTCTTTGGACATAGAGGAGTTATCAAGTATGCGTGTGGCGGTTTTGGTATTGTGTATCGAAAAAATATTGATTGGGAAGAAATACAAGCCAATATTATGTGTGTTACGGGGTGCGAAAACATTTTATATGCTTGCGAGAACGATAATTATATATCATTGTGGGAAATCTATTGGAATTTTAACGATGAGGATGATTCAGTAAACACAGTAGAAGTTATCGGAAACATTTTTGACAATAAAGAGTTATTAGAAAGTGAGGAATAATATGAAAGAGAGTGAAGCAATAGAAAGGCTGAAAAATATGCGATTGTTTATGCAGATTACGGACAAGAATAGCGAACATAAATTTGCGGAAGATGATTATAAAACTAACGAAATAGCAATCAAAGCACTTGAAAAGCAGATACCAAAGAAAGTTAGGTATGAAGATGTTGGTTATGAACAGTACGGCAATGTCAATGTATATGCTTGCATATGTCCATCGTGTGGCTTAGAAACAATTAAATTTGATGACAATGATGTTTCTGAAAAATGTGAAAGTGATGATGTAGAAAAAATGTTTCACAGCAGTATGGTGCATCATGCTTATGTTGGATTAAATAATTATTGTAACAGATGCGGTCAAAAATTGGACTGGTCAGAAGAAAGTGAGGAATAACAATGAATCGAGTAATTTTATGCGGAAGATTAACAAGAGACCCAGAGGTTAGATATTCGCAGACAGCAAATGGAAGTATGGCAGTGGCAAGATACACATTAGCTGTTGACAGGACAGAAAGAGGGTGAGAACATGAACCGGGAAGGATACCGTGATGATGTGGCAGAAACAGCAATCAGAAATGTAACTTATATTCCCAGACACATCAATGAAGTCTATGCGGCACTGAATAAAGTGGCAAGTTTACATAGCCTTGAAATTGTTGGTCTGAGGGACAAAAAGACAGGGAAGGAGTACAGAAAATAATGAATCTCTCAGAGGAAAAATTAAACGAAATCATTGAAAGAGCGGTAAGAAAAGGAGTAGATGAATATATCAGTGAGCAGGAAAGGAAACAGAAAAAGAAGAAAAGCAGGTATCATGATACCTACGCATTGATGAAGTGCTACCGTGATGCAGTGTTTCACATCGAAAACGCAGTGTCAGAAGGAAGCCAGGTGGCAGCAGAATATGCAAATGAGAAAGAAGAAATCTATCTGAGGAGTGTCCGCAGAACAAGATTCCGGACAATGATTATAAAGAGTCACATTGACCGGGCAATCGACGAGATGAAACGCAGAAGAACAGCAGAAGGAAGAGAAGAGGAATACAGGGCATTTGAAATGTACTTCATGGAGGGAGTGGGGTATGAACAGATAGCAGAAGAACTGGAAACAGGAGAGAGTACTCCGAGAAGATGGATAAAAGGAATTTTAAAAGAACTGTCCGTTCTGCTCTGGGGACTTGACACGGATGACTAAAACGTGAAAAAAACATGACATTTACATGACAAAATGAATGATTTATAATTGTATCGTGCAAAACTTTAGGAATTGCACAGATCATTTATGAAAATCTCCTTGTTAAGAAAGATCGTGAGAGAAAGGGCACCGAAGAGGTGCCTTTTTTCGTGCAGGAAGACAGGAATAGACAGGAACGGATAGGAAGGTGGTGTTGTGGCAGATTATAAACTGGCAGAAAGAGATTATATGTCCGGCATGAAGTATAAAGATATTGCCGAAAAGTATGGTGTGAGTCTTGCAACCGTAAAAAGCTGGAAAACAAGATACGGATGGAGTAGAGAAGGTATGCATACAAAAAACAAAAAAAGTATGCATACAAAAGAGAGAAAGAATCCGGAAGAAAAGCAGAGGGAAAATTCAGCTTTTGCACAGGAACAGGAAGAAACAGAACTGACAGAAAAACAGGAAATGTTTTGCCTGTATTTTGTCAGGTGTTTTAACGCAACGAAAGCATACCAGAAGGCCTATGACTGTGATTATAATTCTGCAAGGGCAGCAGCATCTAAATTATTAACAAATATTAACATAAAAACAAGAATCCGGAATCTGAAAAGTGAAAGAATCAGCAGGGAACTGCTGGATGAAAGTGATATATTTCAGAAATACATTGATATTGCCTTTGCGGATATGTCTGATTATATTGAATGGGACAAAAACAGAGCAAAGCTCAGAAGCAGCAATATGGTCGATGGAACACTGGTCAGTGAGGTAACGGAAGGAAAATACGGATTAACCATTAAGATTCCGGATATCCAGGAAAGAATGAAAGCCTTGCAATGGCTGTCTGAACACATGAACTTGGCAACAGAGGAACAGAAAGCACGCATTGCAATGATGAAAGCAAAAATCGAAGGTGTGGAATATGAGCAGGAAGATGACGGATTTATTGAGGCTTTAAATGCAACAGCCGGAGAGGACTGGACGGATGAAGAGGATAATAAGACAGACATTTAAGTTCCAGCCGTTTTCCAAAAAGCAGCGAAAAGTTCTGAACTGGTGGTGTGACAGTTCCTCGGTAAAAGATGCGAATGGAATCATTGCAGATGGTTCCATCCGTTCCGGTAAGACGGTAAGTATGTCACTCAGCTTCGTAATATGGGGCATGACGAGATTCCGGGAACAGAATTTTGCCATGTGCGGAAAAACAATCGGTTCTTTCCGGAGAAATGTATTGTTCTGGTTAAAAGCCATGCTGAAATCAAGAGGTTATACCATAACTGAATACAGGGCAGATAACCTTGTGGTGGTAACAAAAGGAAATGTAAGCAACAATTTTTATATATTTGGTGGAAAAGACGAACGTTCGCAGGACCTGATTCAGGGAATTACACTTGCGGGCGTTTTTTTTGATGAAGTGGCTCTTATGCCGCAGTCATTTGTCACACAGGCAATTGCAAGATGTTCTGTGGATAACTCAAAGTACTGGTTTAACTGCAATCCGGACGGACCATATCATTGGTTCAAAACAGACTGGATCGACAAATGCAGGGAAAGAAATATCCTGTATCTGCACTTTACGATGGACGATAACCTGAGTTTATCAGAAGCAATCAAAGAAAGATATAAATCAGGTTTCAGCGGAGTGTTCTATCAGAGATATATCGCAGGATTATGGGTAATGGCGGAAGGTGTTATCTATGATATGTTTGATAATGCAAAGCATCTGGTAAAAGACATTCAGGCAGCAGATAAGTATTATGTATCCTGCGACTATGGAACGCAGAATGCAACCGTATTTTTACTGTGGTATCAGGACAGCTCCGGAAAATGGATTTGCAGCCGGGAATATTATTACAGCGGCAGAGAGGAAGGAAGCCAGAAAACAGATACAGAGTATGCGGATGACCTGGAAGAATGGCTGGATGGGATAAAGCCGGAAAAAATCATCATAGATCCAGCCGCAGCTTCTTTTATTGCAGAACTGAAAAAGAGAGGATACAAGATAAAGAAAGCAAGAAATAATGTACTGGACGGAATCCGGTATGTGGCTTCGTTACTGAACCGGGAGGAAATCGCTTTTTATGAAGGCTGTATCAATACAAGAAAAGAATTTGCTTCATATGTCTGGGATGAAAAAGCATCCGGAAAAGGAGAAGATAAACCGGTAAAACAGAGAGACCATGCAATGGATGCAGTCAGATACTTCTGCTTTACCATTATTCGTAAACCACAGGGCATCAGTATATTAACATAAGCGGAGGTAAAAAGAGATGAATTTGGAAGCCATGAAACGGCTGATAGCGAAATATCAATATGGACATACTGATTTTGTTATCCGGGCAGAAACGGGAGAGCGTTATTACCGGAATGAAACTGACATTATGTTCAAAGAGAAAAAGAGTGAGGAAGAAAAGGCACTCAGAAATGCAGATAACCGCATACCGAGAAACTTTCATGGATTAATTGTAAACCAGAAAGCATCGTATGCCTTTACAGCTCCGCCCCTGTTTGATGTAGGCAACACAAAGGCAAATAAACAGATTACGAAGATACTGGGGGATGAATATGCAAAAAACTGCATGGAATTATGTGTAAATGCTGCGAACTGTTCGGTGGGATGGATTCATTACTGGCAGGGGGAAAATGAATTTGAATGGGCTGTGGTAGACAGTAAACAGATTATCCCCGTATTTGATACCGGACTGAAAAAGAAACTGCTGGGTGTGCTGCGTATGTATCCAAAGATGGATGAGGAAAATGGAGACAGATATGTAGTATATGAATACTGGACAGGAACAGAATGCCAGACGTTTCGCCGGAATATTGCAGATACGATAGAGGAAGGACTGCTGCCATACGGTATGTTTGCACAGGAAAATGGAGAACCTTCCAGTGAATACCGGCATGAATGGGGAGAAGTTCCTTTTATCCCATTCTGGAATAATAATATGCATATGGATGATTTGAGAAATATCAAGCCGCTGATAGACGTTTATGACAAAGTTTACAGCGGCTTTATCAATGACCTGGATGATATCCAGGAACTTATCTTTGTTCTGACCGGATACGGCGGTACGGATCTGAATGAATTTCTGAATGACCTGAAGAAGTATAAAACGATAAAGCTGGACGGAGATGAAGATGGAAAAACAGGTGTGAACACCATAAGCATCCAAATACCGATTGAAGCAAGAAACAGTGTACTGGAAGCAACTAGAAAAGCCATATTTGAACAGGGGCAGGGATTTGACCCGCAGCCGGAAAATTTCGGCAACCAGTCCGGTGAGGCATTGAAATTCATGTATGCCCTGCTGGAGATGAAAACAGGACTGATGGAAACAGAGTTCAGACTAGGCTTTTCCAGATTAATCCGTGTAATCTGTAAAAGTGCCGGAATCACATGCGGAAGTATTGTGCAGACCTGGACAAGAACCAGTATAAAAAACGATGTGGAACTGGCACAGATATGCCGGGATTCTGTCGGAATTGTCAGTCAGAAAACAATTCTGAAGAATCATCCGCTGGTAGAAGATGCAGATGCGGAATTAAAGCAGCTGGAAAAAGAACAGGCAGCAGAGCAGCAGAGAGAAGAACAATATGGCAGGGCATTTGATAAAGCACAGGATGAAGCACAGGATGAAGAGGCGGAGAAAGAGTCAAAAAAGAAAGATTCAGAGGTAACAGATGAATAACAGGGAGTACTGGAGAGAGAGGATGCGGGCTCTGGAGGAAAAAGGATACCGGGAAAGTGAGGCATATTACGAGGAACTGAAGAAAAAATTTACCAGTGCGAACAATCAGATACAGATGGATATTGACCGCTGGTATCACAGGCTTGCGGAAAACAACAATATATCCTATGCCTCAGCAGCAAAGTTCTTAAACAAATCCGAACTGGAAGAGTTCCAGTGGAGTGTATGGGAATATATCAGAAAAGGAAAAGAGAATGCATTAAACCAGGAATGGATGAAAGAACTGGAAAATGCATCCGCAAACGTACATATCAGTTATCTGCAGAGTATGAAGATTCAGTTACAGCAGCACGCAGAAGAATTATATACGCAGTATGAAAAAGGAATGACACAGCTTCTTACGAACCGTTATACAAACGGATTTTATGAAACGGCATACGAGATAGCCAAAGGAACCGGAGTGGGTGTCAACCTGTCACAGCTGAATACCAGACAGATAGATATTGTTCTTACCACACCATGGGCACAGGATGGAAAGATATTCTCGGACCGTATCTGGGAGAACAAAGAGAAACTGGTACGGGAACTGAATACGGAACTGACACAGTGCATCATCCGGGGAGAGCATCCGGATCGGGCAGCAGCCAGGCTGGCGAAAACCATGGGAGTAAAAAGAACACAGGCAAAGACACTGGTACAGACAGAGGCAGCAGCCATCACCATGAAAGCACAGCAGAGCTGTTTTAAAGAACTGGAGATCGAAGAATATGAGATAGAGGAAACTCTGGATTCCTTTACCTGCAGTTTCTGTGGTGAGATGGATGGAAAACATTTTACTATGTCAGAATATGAAGTCGGTGTAACGGCACCGCCGTTTCATCCAAGATGCAGGGGCTGCACCTGTCCATACTTCCATGATGAATTTACCGTAAATGAAAAACGTGGAGCAAGAAAAGAAAACGGCGATACATACGACGTACCGGCGGATATGACTTATAAGGAGTGGAAGAAAAAGTATGTAGGACAGGATGTAGAGATAAAAGATAGAGATAGTATAAAACCAGATATTAAATTTTCTACGAAACCAGGTTCGGATATTAATGCGAAAGAAAAGCTTAATGATATGATGATCGTTTCATCGGTATTTGATGAATTGCCTGAAAAGGTTAAACAGAATTTTAGAAATGTAACTTTTGAATTTGGATATGAAGGCAGTTCCTGTGATATTTTGAATAAAACAATTAGAGTTGCCGTGGGGGCAGAGAAAGAAGATATTTTTCATGAATTTGGCCATTTGATAGAAAATTATATGATGAATCAGGAAGCAGTGGAGAAATATAAAAAATATTTGGTTGACGGTCTGACGATTGATGATATAATAATAGAAACTTATTATGATACAAAAGGAAATGCTTTTGATATATTTCTTTTAAAAGGAAAACGGTTTGAGAGTGAATATCAGTCACGACTATATGCGTTAAATTTGAATGATATAGTAAATTTGGATGGAACAATAAATACGGACTTATTAGGTGAAACGATATCAGAAATATTTAGAAAGTATATGAATCACGAAAGTATTTCCATTGAAGCAAAGAAATTAATCGAAGGAGTGATTTTATGAGTTTAAAGGATGAATTTCTAAAAATTAATACGCGTTTGGAATTTAGAGAAAAGAGAAAAAAATTTCAGGATTTGGATTTTCAGGATGAAGAAGTTCAGCAACATTTTCGGGAGTTAGCAAAGGGATATGCTGATAGAACTGATGAAGAGGGGGTTATGACGGAATTATATAAAAATCCGATAACAAGAAAGTTTGAATAAGGGGATGCCCAATTTTATGCCGCAAATTCTTGCGACGTCGCAACAGAATAGAAGAATGATAATAAGAAACCGGAAAGTACACTGGTTTCTTTTTTTTGTCCGCAAAGACGTAAAACTAGATACTCAGCCGGGAGAATAACCGGACAATCCACTACCGGCAGTACCGGAATAAAAAACTATGGAGGAACAGCAATGGAATGGTTAAAAGCAATACTGGAACAGGCAGAGATTACAGAAGATGGAAAACTGGATGTAAATGCAGTCATGAATGCAGTACAGAAGGAATTTCCACAGCATGCAGTTCCAAAGACGGAATTTAATGACAAGATTAAAGAGTTAAAGACCGCAAACGACACAATCAACACCTTAAAAGCAGAAAATAAGGATAATGAAACACTGCAGAAGAAGGTCGGGGATTATGAGACAGAAATCCAGAACTTAAAGAAGGCAGCAGAACGGACGGCCAGAGAATATGCATTAAAAGAGCAGATGACAAAGCAGGGAGTAACGGATCCGGATTACCTGATTTACAAAGCCGGCGGTGTAGAGAAATTCACGTTTGACAAAGAGAATCATCCGGTCGGCATGGAAGAACAGCTCAAAGCATACAGGGAAGACAAAGCGATGGCTCATCTGTTTGGAAAAAGTGAAAATCCACAGTATCATCCGGAAGGCGGCTCAGGAGGTGCAACAGACAATCCGTTTGCCAGGGAAAGCTACAATCTGACAAAACAGGGAGAACTGTTAAAGAGTAATCCGGAACAGGCAAAGATACTGGCTGCGGCGGCAGGTATCACCTTATAGGAGAAAGAGAGGAAGTAAAATATGGCAGAAACAAAGATATCAGACATTATTGTGCCGGAGTTATTTAATCCGTATGTGATTAACCGGACAATGGAACTAAGTGCACTGGTAAACAGTGGAATCATCGTAAACAGTCCGGAATTTGACCGGCTTGCATCAGAAGCAGCAAGAACCCATAATATGCCGTTCTTTGAAGATTTAACCGGAGATTCCGAAGAAACACTGGAAGGGAAGGTAATGGAAGCGGCAAAGATTGGCTCGAACAAAGATGTATCCACGACATTATTAAGACAGAAGATGTGGGCGGCAACAAATCTTTCCGCAGCACTGGCAGGAGCAGATCCGATGAAAGCGATCGGTGACCTTGTGGCGGGATTCTGGGCGAGGGATATGCAGAAAGAACTCATTGCCCTTCTGGCAGGAATCTTTGGCACATACACTCCGGACGGTGGTTCGGCAACTACACCGATGAAGGACCATATCCTTGATCTTACAACCATGAAAACAGAAGCAGCGAAATGCATCAGTGCATCTGCATTTATTGATGCCTGCCAGCTGATGGGAGATGCACAGGGACTGCTTACCGATGTTGCCATGCACAGTGCAACAAAGGCTTATCTGAAAAAGCAGAATCTGATTGAAACAGAAAGAGATTCCACAGATGTAGAATTTGAGACATATCAGGGAAGACGTGTCACGGTAGATGACGGATGCCCGGTGGACGGAGACGTATATACCACATATTTATTCAGCCAGGGTGCGATTGCACTGGGGAATGGAAATCCAGTGGGTCATGTTGCGACTGAAATGGACAGGGATAAGAAGAACGGCGGTGGTATTGATTATCTGATTAACAGAAAAGCATATATCCTTCATATGAGAGGGGTAGCCTATACCGGCCAGAAAAGGGAACATGTAGAGACTCCGACAAGAGCGGAATTAAAGATGGCTGAAAACTGGAAGCCGGTATATGAACCGAAACAGCTCCGTGTTGTAGCCCTGAAGCATAAGGTTGGATAAAGATGGACAGAGAAAGACTGAAAATATTGCTGGGATTAAATGAGAACCGGGAAGAGCAGCCGGATAACGGTACAGAGGAACAGCCGGCTGACAGTTCCTCTGTGGATAACATCCTGGATTTTATCCTGGAAAATGTGGAAGAAATCATAAAAAATTACTGTAATGTGGAAGAAATACCGGAAGGACTGGAACAGACAGCATACCGTATGGCAGTGGATTTATACCGGAATGAAAATATCGGGCAGGAGGAGAGTGCTTCCGGCCCGGTATCCTCCATGACGGAAGGTGATACTTCTGTTTCATTCCGGCAGTATGTGGATGAACATTTTAAAGATACTGTGCTGAAGAATTACAGACCGGTTTTAAACAGATACCGGAGGATTGTATTTTGATAAAACAGATAGAAAGAGTCAGGAGGGTTCACAGGAAGGCTGTAGAGGCACTTTATGAAGATGTCTGTAATATTTATGTCAGGAAGTCCGAAAAGGACGAAAAAACAAAAATAACGGCGAAAAAAGAAGTACTGGTGGCAGAGAATCAGCCATGTAGACTTTCCTATGAAACCGTGTCCACGACAAAGGATACTCAGGGGGCAGCAGAAAAAGAAATGGCGGTAAAGTTATTTCTGCCACCGGAACCGGAGATTCCGGAAGGAAGCAGAATAGATGTGATACATCAGGGGCTGACTATCTCCTACAGCAATTCCGGTTCTGCTGCAAGGTATGCGACACATCAGGAAATCAAATTGAAACTGTTTGAGAGGTGGTCATAATGGCAGGACTGGGAAGATTCAATCTGCGTGACCTGGAAAAGTTCCGGGATAAAATACAACGCATGGGAGAAACGGAGACAGAGGCATTTATACAGGCATGTGCAAAAGAACTGGCGGCAAGATTATTAAGAAAGATTATTAAGCGGACGGATAAAGTCACGGTCACGGGAAATCTGAGAAGAGGATGGACCGGACAGACAAAGACAGCAGCGAAAACCTATGCGGAACAGCTGCAGATACAGCAGGAGGGAGACCGGTATGTGATAGAAATTATTAATCCGGTGGAATATGCAAAGTATGTGGAATATGGACACAGAACCGTAGATCATAAAAAATGGGTTATGGGAAAGTTCATTATGACCATATCCGAACAGGAGTTAAAGGAACAGGCTCCGGCCATTCTGGAAAAGAAAATTGCTAAGTTTTTAGAAAGGGCATTTCATGATTAATGAGATTATATATGCAATCAGCAGGGCATTAAATGAAGAGTTTGGCGAAAGCCATGAGATTTACATGGAGGAAATCAGTCAGGATCTGAAAGAACCATGCTTTCTGATTAATACACTGGAACCGTCGGTAAGACACTATCCGGGCGGGCGGTACCTGAGAAGGAACTATTTCTGCATCCAGTATTTTCCAGAGACAGAGGAAAAGTATGCTGAATGCAACAGGACAGCAGAACGGATGACAGATGTTCTTGAAGTGATTGAAACAGAAGCAGGCTCCATCCGGGGAACGGATATGCGTTACCGGACGGAAGATGGAGTATTGAATTTCTTTATAAATTATAACTTCTTCACAATATGCAGCAGGAAACAGGAAGATGAAATGCAGGGAATCAGAACAGATACAGGAGTAAAAGAGTGATAATATGACAGAGAAAAAACAGAAAACAGAACAGAATATGCAGCCTGCACAGAAGCAGTATACAAAAGAACAGATTCTTCATGCGAAGAAATACGAGAACAGAAAAGACTTACTGAATGCACTGCTGAAAGATGGAGAATTATATACCATGCAGCAGGCAGAAAAAAGTATCGAAGATTTTATGAAAGGACAGGTGAATTAATATGGCATTAGGAGGAGGAAGTTTTACAACACAGAATAAGGTGCTTCCGGGAACATACATTAATTTTGTTTCCGCTGCAGCATCCACTCCGGAATTATCAGAGCGAGGCATTGCAACTATGCCGCTGGAACTTGACTGGGGAAAAGAAGGCAGTGTATTCACGGTTTCCAGTGAAGAGTTTCAGAAAAACAGCCTTACTCTTTTTGGGTATGCATATGAGCATGAAAAGATGAAAGGACTCAGGGAACTGTTCCGGGGTGCAAGTACCCTTCACGCATACCGTTTAAATGGCGGCGGTACAAAGGCGGCAAATGATTATGCTACGGCAAAATACAGCGGTACGCGTGGAAATGATATCAGGATTGTAATACAGGAAAATGCAGATAATACCAGCATGTTTGACGTCATTACATATCTGGAGAGTATAAAGCTGGACACACAGACAGTTGCGAAGGCGGATGAACTCAAAAGCAATGATTATGTTGACTTTAAAAGTGAAGCTGTACTTGCAAAGACGGCGGCCAAACCTCTGACCGGCGGAACGAATGGCACAGTGGATGGAAAATCGTATCAGAATTATGCGGACAGAATCGAATCCTATACATTCAATACGATGGGAGTCGTAACCACGGATGAAACAGTTAAGAATATGTTTGTTTCCTTTGTGAAACGTATGAGAGATGAAATCGGAATTAAATTCCAGCTGGTATTATACCAGAGTCCGGCAGATTACATGGGAGTCATTAATGTAAAAAATAAAACAGAGGAAGAAGGCTGGCCGGAAAGTGCACTGGTGTACTGGGTAACCGGTGCAGAATGTGGCTGTATGGTAAACAAATCCTGCCAGAATAAAAAATATGACGGAGAGTTTTCAGTAAATACGGTATATACCCAGTCAGAACTTCAGAATGCGATAAAAGCAGGTGAATTTGTATTGCATAATGTAAATTCGGATATCCGTGTACTGGAAGATATCAACAGCATGGTAACCACGACAGAAGAATGTGGAGATATCTTCAAGGACAATCAGACGATTCGTGTCATAGACCAGTTGGGAAATGAGGATGCCGTTCTGTTTAATACGAAATACCTTGGAACAGTACCAAATAACGATTCTGGAAGAATTTCACTCTGGTCAGACCTGGTAAAGATAAGGCAGCAGCTGCAGGATATGGGTGCGATTGAAAACTTTACAGATTCCGATGTGGAAGTAACACAGGGAAATACCAAAAAGTCGGTTGTGGTAACAGGAACCGTACAGGTTGCCGGAACCATGAGCAAAGTATATATGACCATAACGGTACAGTAAGGAGGAACATATGAAGAATGTAACAATGAAAGCCAGTGATACCATATCAGCAAGTCTTGCGGAATGTTTTATCACGATCGGCAGCAGAAGATATAACTTCATGCAGGCAATCAAGGTGGAAGCAAAGTTTGAAAAAACAAAGACGGAAGTACCGATTCTTGGAAAAACAGGAAAAGGAAATAAGGCAACCGGCTGGAAAGGAACCGGTTCCGCTACATTCCACTACAACCAGAGCGTATTCCGGCAGATGATGTTAGATTATAAGGAAACAGGGGAAGACATTTATTTTGACATGCAGATAACCAATGAAGATCCGACCAGTACGGTTGGAAAGCAGACAATCATTCTGATTGATTGCAATATAGATGGTGGAATTCTTGCAAAGTTTGACGCAGATGAAGAGTATCTGGATGAGGATATGGACTTCACGTTTGAGGATTTCTCCATGCCGGAAAGTTTTAAGGAACTGAACGGATTTTTAACAAATTAATAATTGCGACATCGCAACAGAAAGAGAGGAAAAAAGATATGTCAAAATTCAGCAGATTTATGAAAGAAAATAAAAAGGAACGTAAAAACGGATTCTATGCACCGACAGAGAGCCTGACGGATGAAAAAGGAAATCCGTTGGAATGGGAGTTCCGACATATTACAGCGGAGGAAAATGAAAAAATCCGTGATGAAGTAACGACTGATGTACAGGTAACAGGAAAGCCGAATATGTTCCGCCCACGGGTAAATACAGCAAAGTATATGGTAAAAATGATTGCAAAGGCAACCGTAACACCGGATCTGTATGACAAGGAACTCCAGGATTCTTATGGTGCAATGACACCGGAAGAACTGATCTATGCTATGGTGGATGATGCCGGCGAATATCAGGAATTGACTGTGTGGATGCAGCAGTTCCAGGGATTTACAAAAGGATTTGATGAAAAAATCGAAGAAGCAAAAAACTAATTGAAGAAGGGGATTGGGAAGCAAATTATGCCTACTATGCCCTTCTGAAACTGCATATCCTGCCATCTGTTTTTCTGAAAATGGATGAGCAGGAAAAAGCTTTTGTAATCGCAGCAATTCAGATTAAGCTTGAGAATGATAAAAAAGAACAGAAAAAAGCCGAGAGAAAGGCAGGACGGAGGAGATAAGAAATGTCACTTCAGACACAGATAGAATTAAGAGATAACTTTTCAGCAATATTGAACGGCATTGTAAGCTCCTTAAATCTTGCCATTGATTCCATGTATGATATGCAGACTGCAATGAATGCGGATGTCAATATGTCATCCGTAGAAGCAGCAAAGGAACAGATAGAACAGGCAACGGCAGCAGTACAGAGAATGAATCAGGAACTGGCATCATTAGGAACAACACCGGCAAGGGCACCTGTTGTATCGTGGAATACGCAGAGCAATATGCAGATATTTGACAGTAGTGGAGTGCAGAGAATGAATCAGGAGATGGGTGCATTAAACAGTGTAGCAGAAGAAGTGTTTGGCACTCAGAGAAGAATAGATGAACAGGCATTGAGCATGGCTGTCTTGCCTCCGGAAGCATCCTGGGACATTAATAATGTAAATCAGAGAATGAGCGAATTGCAAAACAGGATGAACAGTCTGCAGAATCAGGATGTCAGTATGCTGAATGATGATTCGGCAGCAATGGTAAATCAGCAATATGAGAGTATCCGATCTAGTATGAATCAGATTGTAAATCTGCAGTCTCAAATGAATCAGGCAATAGAGGAAGGAAATGTAAGTCAGCTGAATGAATCCTATAACCAGCTGAACCGAACGATAGAACAGGTAGAACAGCAGGCAAGGGCGGCAGGAGAGACAATAAGAAGTCTTACGAATATCCGGTGGAATACACAGAGCGACCTGCAGGTATTTGATGGAAGTGGAGCAGAGAGATTCCGAAACGAAGTGCAGAGTGCAAATGCAATGCTTCAGCAGATGAATAATACACAGCGGGCTGTCTGGCAGACAGCGGAAAATATGGATCTGTTGCCAGATGGTGCGGTTGCGGATATCGGAAGTATCGGAGCAAGGATTGGACAGTTACAGGTAAGGATTCAACAGATTTCTTCCAATCCGATGAATCTTGGAACTGACAGGGCGAATGCAGGGCTGGAACAGCTTCGCACGCAGCTGAACCGGGCAGTGCAGGAACAGACTGCATTAAACGATGCACTTGGGCATATGGATGTGGAATCTGCAAATCAGGCATATCTGAGACTGTCACAGACGATAAGCAATACGGAGCGGTATATCCGGGATAATACGGACGGACAGGGCAGATTTAATGAGCAGGTCCAGCAGGGAACACAGCAAGCATCCGGACTGGTCAGCATGATTAAGAGAGCAGCCACTGCATATCTTGGCATTCAGAGTGTTGGGAAAATCATTAATGTGTCGGACAGCTTTACCCAGACAACAAGCCGTATAGATTTAATGAATGACGGACTGCAGACAACAGAAGAACTGAGCAACATGATTTATGCATCAGCACAGAATTCCCGTGGAGAATATGCAAAGACAGCCGCCTTCGTGGCACGACTCGGAAACAATGCCGGTGAAGCATTTGGAAGCAGTGAGGAAGTGGTAAGCTTTGCCAACCTTGTACAAAAGCAGATGACGATTGCAGGGGCAACGACAAGCGAAGCTTCTGCAGCGATGCTGCAGTTAAGCCAGGCATTGGGAAGTGGTGTGCTGCGAGGCGATGAGTTGAATTCCATTTTTGAGAATGCACCGAATCTTATCCGGAACATAGCAGATTATCTGGATGCACCGATTGGGAAAATCAGAGATATGGCAAAAGAAGGGGAACTTACAGCGGATATTGTCAAGAATGCAATCTTCTCAGCCAGTGAAGAAATCAATGAAAGATTTGATACGATGCCAATGACATGGCAGCAGGTATGGCAGTCCATGCAGAATACTGCACTTATGGCATTTAAGCCGGTACTGGAGAGAACCAACGATATGGCAAACAGCGAGGAGCTTCAGAGTTTTGCCAATGGAGCTGTGGAAATGCTTGCCACACTTGCAAATATGGCTCTGAATGTATTTGATTTGATGGCACAGGGAGCAGCCTTTGTAAGCGATAACTGGTCACTTATTGGTCCGGTAATACTTGGAGTTGCTGCTGCATTGGGAATCTATTATACAGCACAGGCACTTGCAAATATAGTTGGAAAGGCTGGCAGAGGAATACATTTCGTGGTTGCAGTTGCACAGATGATGCATGCAGCGGCGACCAAGAGTCTGACGAGAGCAACTGCGGCAGATATTGCGGCACAGAATGGATTAAACGCAGCTCTTTATGCGTGTCCTTTGGTATGGATTCTGGTTATGATTATTGCTGTGATCGCAACGATTTATCTTGTAGTTGCTGCAATTAATAAGATAACCGGAAAGACGATCTCTGCCGGAGGCATTATTGTAGGTGTGGCAGAAACAATAGCTGCATTTATCTATAATGTATTCATCGGAGTAGTAAATTTTATTATCAGTATTGGTGTTGAAGTAGCGAATCTTATTATTACATTGATAAACAGTGTAGCGATTGCATTTCAAAATCCGATTGCGGCGATTTTGAATATGTTATCCGGAATGCTCGATTTTGTCATCGGAATTGTGCAATCTGCGGCAGAAGTAATTGATACGGTGCTTGGTTCGGATCTTGTAGGAGCAGTATCCGGATTCCGTAATAAATTCAAAGATGCGGTTTCTGATGTTATTGGCGACGATGTTGAGATTCCATTCGAGCTGCTGGATGCATCGGATTATACATTTGATCGGATTTCATATCAGGGAGCCTGGGAATATGGCTACAGTGTCGGTGCGGAACTGGAAGATGAAGTGGGTGAGTTTAAACTGTCGGATGTATTTGGAAAGACAGACATACCAAATCCGGATGATTACGCAGATATGTTCGAGGGGGATTTATCCGATATGGCAAGCTCCGTCGATTCCATAGACGATAAGATGGATATTACCGAGGAAGATTTAAAATACCTGCGGGATTTGGCAGAACAGGAGACCATAAACCGTTTTACAACGGCAGAGATTAATATTGACCAGTCTGGCATGAAGAACATTGTACAGGGAACAGATGACCTGGACGGATTTGTGGAAGGACTGACAGAAGCAGTAAATAATGCAGTACAGGTCATGGCGGAAGGAGTGCATTACTAATGAGCAGTAAAGGATATGATTTTTATATGGGAAACTGCCTCCTTCCGGTAACTCCGGAAAAGATGCAGATAAAGATTAATAATGCAAATAAGCAGGTTACCCTTATGGACGAAGGCGAGATAAATATTCTGAAAAAGGCAAAGCTGACGGATATTGAGTTTGAATGTATGATACCGCAGACAAAATATCCGTTTGCGAAGTACCGTTCCGGATTTCAGGATGCGGGATATTATCTGAATCAGTTTGAAGCCCTGAAAAACAGCAGAAAACCATTTCAATTTATTGTATCCAGGCATTTTCCTCGTGGAAAAGTGTTATTTCATACGAATATGAAAGTGACACTGGAATCATATGAGATAAAAGAAGAGGTAAAAGCCGGATTTGACCTGACAGTAAAGATTAAATTAAAGCAGTACAGGGAATATGGGACAAAGACAGTAAAAATAGCAATGCAGACAGGAAAAGCAGTGCAGAGCAGCAACAGACCGGCAAAGGAAACAGCAGCACAGACATATACCGTAGTTAAAGGTGACTGTCTGTGGAACATTGCAAAAAGATTTTATGGCAGCGGTGCAAAGTATAACCTGATTTACAATGCGAATAAATCAGTCATTGGCGGAAATCCGAATCTGATTTATCCGGGGCAGGTACTTACCATACCGGCAGAATAGGAGAAAAGATGGCAGAATTATACATTGGAGATGTGGATGGTGGACGAATCTACCGACCGGCAGTGGAAGAGGGAATTACCTGGAGTACGGAAAGAAGGAGTACTCCGGGTAAACTGACCTTTAAGGTCTTAAAAGATGATATTGCTGATTTTACAGAAGGAAGTGCGGTCCGTTTTGAAGCAGAAGGAAGAAAACTCTTTTTTGGATATGTATTCAAACAGCAGAGAACAGAAGAACAGATCATAACAGTGACAGCATATGACCAGCTGCGATATTTGAAAAATAAAGACACAAGAGTATATACGGACAAAACGGCATCCGGATTAATCCGGATGATAGCGGATGATTACCAGTTGAGAACAGGGGTAATTGAAGACAGTGGGTTTATTATAGAATCAAGAATTGAGGAAAATACTTCCCTGTTTGAAATGATAGAAAATGCACTGGATCTGACCATACAGAACCGGAAAGAAATGTATGTGCTTTATGATGATTTTGGAACATTGACTCTGAAAAATATAGCATCTATGTATGTCAGGGATGGAAACAGTTATCTGATGATAGATGAGCAGACAGGGCAGAGCTATGATTACACTTCTTCCATAGATGATAATACTTACAATAAAGTGAAGCTGACCTATGATAATGAGGACAGCGGATACAGGGATGTGTACATCGCACAGGATTCCTCAAATATAAACAGATGGGGAGTGCTGCAGTATTTTGACACACTGACAGAAGGAGAAAATGGACAGGTAAAGGCGGATTGTCTGCTGGAATTATATAACAAAAAGACCAGGAATCTAAAAATCAGCAATGCTACAGGAGACAGCCGGGTAAGAGCAGGGAGCATGGTAGCTGTTCATCTGAACCTTGGGGATGTAACGGTAAAGAATTTTATGCTTGTAGAAAAAGTAACACATACCTATAAAGAGAGCGAACACTGGATGGATTTGACACTAAGAGGAGGTGAGTTCGTTGCCTGATGCAGCGGAGTTTGTAAAAATAATAAAAAAGGCAGCAGTGGAGGCGGTAGAAGCAGCAAAGCCGGCAGGAATATATTTTGGAACGGTAACTGCTGTAAATCCATTGCGGATACGGGTAGAGCAGAAGATGACTCTTGAGAAAGAACAGCTGGTTCTTACAAGAAATGTAACAGATTATGAAACAGAGGATGGCAGTGTACAAAATGCCCTGAAACAGGGAGAGGAAGTGATTCTGTTCCGGATGCAGGGCGGACAGAAGTATGTGGTAATGGACCGGATTGGAGGAATATGATACCAGCAGTTACAGGATTCCTGAAAGAGGATTTTGAAATCGAAGAGCAGCCGGATAAGACTTATAAGATGCAGGAAACCATCCTGCGTGGGAAGATAGAGGGAAAAGAGGCAGTAAGACAGGCTGTTTATAAGATACTGAATACAGAGAGATACCAGTATCCGGTGTATTCCTGGGATTATGGAATAGAACTGGTGGATTTGTATGGAGAACCGTTTTCCTATGTCTGTCCGGAACTGGAGAGAAGAATCACGGAGGCACTCACATGGGATACAAGGATACAGTCAGCCGATAATTTTACGTTTGAACAGAAAGCCGGGGGACGGATTCTTGTAACATTTACTGTGCATACCGTATATGGCGATATTGATACAGAACAGGAGGTGGATGTCAGTGTATGAGGAAAAAACTTATGAAAATATATTAGAGAGCATTCTGGAGCGGACAGATGCGGATATGGATAAAAGGGAAGGAAGTATCCTGTATGATGCAGCAGCTCCGGTGGCATACCATATCATGAAAATGTATTTTGAACTTCAGAATTTTATTGACCTGGTTCTTCCGGATACTTCTGCAGGGGAATATTTGGATCGTTTTGCGGCGGCATTTCACATACAGAGAAAAGAGGCAGGGAAAGCAGTAAGAATAGGAGAATTTGATAAAGAGATACAGGAGGAAGCAAGATTTTCCGGAAACGGAGAAAAGGCACTGATATACAAAGTGATATCCTTTTCTGAAAAGACAGATGGAAAATACAGATATCTGCTGGAATGTGAAACACCGGGACAGACAGGAAATGAATATACAGGAGAACTTCTGCCGGTAGATTATATTAACGGACTTACCTATGCACAGTTAAAAGAAATTGAAGTGGAAGGCACAGATGCAGAGACAGACGAGGAGCTTCGCAGACGTATGTTTGAGAAAATAAGAAAGCCATCTACGAGTGGAAATGCAAATGATTATTACAACTGGGCAATGGCGTGCAATGGGGTTGGTGCTGCAAAAATATTTCCGCTGTGGGATGGACCTGGTACCGTGAAAATTGTAATTGCAAATGAAAACAGGACGGCAGCAGGACAGGGAATCCTGGACAATGTGGCGAAAATCATAGAAGAAAAGAGACCGATCGGGGCAACCGTGACCGTAGTATCCGGTGTGGAGAAATATCTGGATATCAGTGTGCATGTAAAGATTGCAAAGTCGACGAATCTGACAAATGTAAGGAACCAGTTTCATGCCAATATGGAAGCATACCTGAAGGAGAGCATATTTGGACTGGAATATATAAGTCAGGCAAAAGCAGGAAGCCTCTTGATGCAGATAAGCGGAGTAGAGGATTATGACAGCCTGATTCTGAATGGAGAAAAGAAAAATATTGAAGTCGGACAGGAAGAACTGTTTTCTGTAAGAACGATAACGATGGAGGTGATGTAAGTATGGAGATAAACACATTTACAGAAAAACTGAACAAAATATCCGGCAGGGTGTATGTCATAGAAGAACATGTAAACATGAAGCAAGGAGTGTATGAGGCATTGCTTGCTCATGATAACATCAGGGAAAAGACAGTAAATGTATATACCGGGCCAAAGCTTACCGGAGAAAAGATAAATACATGGATGTTATCGACTCCGAGTGATACTCCATGGAAAAGACAGATTCGCATTTCAGCAGAACTGCAGGAAGCATATATAAGCTATGAAACGGATGGGGACACCGTGGAGGCAGAGGATGTCAATCTGTTACAGGATAGTCTTGTAAAGACACAGGTGGAACTGAATCAGGAAATGCAGCGGGCTGTTAAGAAAGAGGATGAACTGGACAGAAATCTTAAAGCAGAGATGCAGCGTGCAGTAGCACAGGAAAAAGAGATTACGGTACAGCTTAGGAAGGAAACAGAACGTGCAGCCGGAAAGGAAAATGAACTGAGTCAGATGCTTACAGAAGAAATCAGCCGGGCGAAAACAGCAGAAAACGGACTGAATGAGAATCTGATGGAAGAGATACAACGAGCAGGAGAGTCGGAGAGTATTCTGCTGCAGAGCCAGCAGGTCCTTGCGGAACAGATTTCCCGGAAGGTAGAGAAAGAAGATGGGAAAGGGCTGTCAGAGAATGATTATACAACAGAAGAAAAAAATAAGCTTGCAGGAATGGAAAAATATGTTGCGGATAAGATTCAGCAGCATAATACGGCAGTCTCAGCCCATACGGATATCAGAAAACTGATATCAGAGCTGACAAACAGGCTGAATACACTGGTAGACAGTGATGATACAACACTGGACCAGTTAAGTGAGATTGTGGCGTACATAAAATCAAACCGCACCCTGATTGAGAATGTGACAACGAGTAAAGTAAATGTCACTGACATTATCAACAGTCTGACAGCATCGGATACGGACAAACCACTGTCAGCAGCACAGGGGAAAGTATTGAAAGAACTGATTACACAACTGGAAAACACAGTAAAGGCGATTAATTTAAATGATATGCTCAATGGCCTGAGTGCGGGACAGGCAGCACCCAAGGATGATGACTATTTTATATCCCAGTACAGCGGAGGAGGCACAACCCACACAACCTATCACAGGAGACCATTTAAATCCTTATGGAACTGGATAAAAGAAAAACTGGCAGCAGTAGCAGTAAGCGGAGAATACAAAGATTTGAAGAATACTCCTGAAATTATGAACAGCCTGACGAGTACAGATACGGAATCTTCCCTGGCAGCAGTACAGGGAAAAGTTCTGAATGAAAAAATAGACGGAATACAGGTAGGTGGAAGAAATCTGTATACCGGCACAAAAGAATTTAATGGTGCAAAGAACGAAAACTGGAAAATGGCATATCAGTACTGGGTGGATGATTTTTATACAGAACCTTCACAGATTACGGAAAAGGGAGAGCAGAAAGGGCTTTATGCACAGACATTGACCGGATTGAATGATGTCATACAGGATATAACACTGCCGGCAGGATATTATACAGTATCAGCATTTGTAAAAAGTGTTTCTGACAGTGTTCAGATTTATGGGATGGCTTACAATAACCCCTCAGTTCAGACAGAGAGCCTTACGATTGAAGAGGCATTTTCCAGCCATACAACGGACATGATGATGTATGGAAAGGAATGGGATGTAATTTATTATTTCCTGAATGAGTCACAGGATGTTTCGGCAGCATGGAATAATTTTTCGCTTGAGATTTTTCAGGGAACGAAAGTTGTGACTTTAAGATCGGATGCCTATGGATGGACGGATGGAAACTGGGAGCTGACCGGAGACTGCATTATTGATGCAAATAACAAGAAGCATCCGAGATTCAGGGGAAGTCCGCTTGCATCGTCATATATGAAAAAAGCCGGAGTCATGGTTATGGTGAAAAGGGAGCAGAACCATTTTAATGTAGTCTTTGAATGTAATGCACAGGGAAGATGTTCTGGTGTTACAACGGAATTTGAACTAAGCAATCTGGATGGAACTCCGATGGTCGTACATCTTACCGGGGAAAAGGTGAAACTGTCGGCGGTCAGATATATAAAAGGCAGTCAGCTGAAATGTGGTTATGGTAACCGTGTGAGTACAACGGGAAGAATTACACTCATATCAAAGAAATGGACCCGTGTATGGGCAAGTTTTTACAGTAATGGAAGCCGGAGTGCGGTTTCTTTTCTCACACTGGATCCGGAAAAAGAATATCAGATCTGTGGTATGAAACTGGAAAGAGGAAACCGGGCTGGCGATTACACGGAAGCTCCGGAAGATATGACAGACATAGAAGCGAAATACAGAGTAAGCAGGAAATTTTATGCGGAAAGTACAGGGGTATTCCAGTTTACCCTGAAGAGTTCCGGGCAGGCGGGCGGAGTTGTAAGCCTGACGGACTATATACGGATTGCCTGCCATCAGAAGGCAATATCAGCAACTGTAGTTGATTTTGCGATAACGGCAACCAGTTCGACTACTTATAAAACAAACCTGCCCAATATAGCAATGATAGAAGATGCCACGGCAGTATACAGTTCAGGCAGTATGCTGGTAACGATAACATTGAAAAAGGCATCGGATGAAGATGACTGGATTGCGGTTGAATATACCGTAGGGGAAGGGCTGGAATTTCAAGCAATTTATCCGCAGTCATAGTAACAGGAAGGAGATGAGGCGGATATGTATGGTGAAAAACAATATGGAATCATAGAATATGCGGCAGAAACAGGAAGCGGAGAGGAAGAGATATATGAAGACTTAACGAAAATAGTTCCGCAAGTTGTTACCCGGTTAAAAGAGATGTATGAGCTATATCATAGTGAGGGCTATGAAATCGGACAGTTATATCAGGCTTTGACAGATGTAACAGAGCAGTGTTTTATTACAACGGCTACCTGGGGGCTGGATAAGTGGGAAAAGCTGTTTGGAATTGATACGGACATATCACAGACTTATGAGGAACGCAGAGAGATTCTGGTTGCAAAACTTTGCGGACAGGGAACAACAACAAAGCAGATGATTGAAAATACGGCATCGATATTTTCCGGAGGCGATGTGACGGTAATAGAAAAGAATGAAGAAAACCGCTTTGTAATAAGGTTTATTGGTGTGAAAGGGATTCCGCGGAATATGCAGGGAATGATTGACATGATTGAAGAGATAAAACCGGCACATCTTGCATACAGTTTTGAATACCGTTACACTGTCTGGAACGAATTAAACGGATATACCTGGAATGGATTAAAAGGACGTACCTGGAGTGAATTAAGAACGATGATGGAGGAAAGAAATGCTGACAACAGGAAATTATAAATTAAAAAAGCCTTCCGGAACGGATGAGGTAAGGATAGAAGATCTGAATGAAAATGCGGATATCATAGATGCGGAATTAGCAAAAAGAGCCAGTAAGAGCAAAGCAACCACTGCGGCAGATGGGTTGATGGCTGCCGCAGATAAAAAGAAACTGGACGGCATCGCAGACGGTGCAAATAAATATACGCATCCAACGTATCAGGCGGTACAGAGTGGATTCTATAAAGTAGCAGTGGATGCATCCGGGCATGTGAACAATGCGGCAAAAGTGACAAAAGAAGATATCGTAAAGCTTGGAATACCGGCGGAAAATACAAATACAACTTATACCGCCGGTAAGGGACTGGCAATGACAGGAACACAGATGAGGCTTAAAGCTGTCGGTGAAACGGTAACAGACTGGAATGCAGTTACAGAAAATGGATGGTATATGGCTGTAAACGGAACCAATGCACCGGAAGAGGGAACAGTGTGTGTTCTGGTATTGGCAAAAGATGACAAACTTGTCCGGCAGATTGCTTATAAAATGACTGGAAGTCTTGCGGCGGAATCTAAGCGGTACGAACGGACAAGATTCAATGGAAACTGGGGAGCATGGATTCATACAAGTGTATATAAAGCGGTTCCGGCAGATGCAAAATTCACAGACACCTGGAGAGGCATCCAGAACAATCTGACCAGTGACAGCATAGAGCAATCGCTGGCAGCAGCACAGGGAAAAGTTCTGAAAAAACTGGTGGATGGAAAAGCGGAAAAGGTGCATAAGCATACAAAAGATCAGATAGAGAATTTTCCAGAAACGATGAAGAATCCGAAATCTTTAATTTTAAATATAGGAAATGAAAAGAAAATATATACAGGAGACAGTGAGGTAACCGTAAACATAACAACAGAGAAAATCGGTGCGGCAACGAAAGAAGAACTTCAGAAAAGTCTTGTGTTTGGAACAAAGCAGGCCGCAGGAGGAAATACTCTGGAAATGATTATTCCGTGTACAGTGGGAAATTATGGCGGCTCATCTTACTATAGGACACCCAATCTGATTTTTTTATCCGGGTATTTAAAAGATCAGTATGGAAGACCGCCGTTTTTGTGGACTGTACATGGGATTAATAAAGTAAATGCAACAAGTGCAGTTGCTATGGATGTGACAGAGATCATCAGTGCAAATTATGTGAGTGCAAAGTCGGGATTGAAATTAGATGAGGAAACTTATACAGACGGCAGGCTGAATCTGAAAATCACTCTGTCGGCTATGATAGATACAATGGTGATATATTACCCGCAGAATCTTGAAGGAATAAAGATAAATGTAAGTTAGGAGAAGAAGATGAGATACATAAGAGCACCTGCAGCAGGATGACATACAATAGTAGTAGAAAACAAATTTTTTGCAGAAAGAAGGGAAAAAAATGAAAGATACCGTATGTATGATAATAGGAGTAGCAGGCGGATTTATTGCAAAGCTGTTCGGCGGCTGGGATGCCGCATTTATAACATTGCTGATATTCATGTGCATAGATTATGTGACAGGCTTAATTGTAGCAGGAGTATTTAAGAAATCAAGCAAAACAGAGAATGGAGCTTTAGAGAGCAATGCAGGCTGGAAGGGACTCTGCAAAAAGGGCATGACATTATTATTTGTTCTGATAGCAGTCCGGCTGGATCTTGTCCTGAACACAACATACATCCGCGACGTAGTCTGCATCGGATTCATGGCCAACGAATTAATATCCATAACAGAAAATGCCGGACTGATGGGACTTCCAATCCCGGCAGTGATTACAAAAGCAATCGCGGTTTTAAAATCAAAATCAGAAGATTCAGAAGAAAGTGAGGAAAAATAAATGGCAGTATATAATGTACATGGCGGCCACTCCCTGGTATGCAGGGGAGCGGCTGCATTACTGGATGAAGTAAATGAGGACAGGAAGGTAAAGAACAGGGTCATAAAGCTGTTACGGGCAGCAGGACATGAAGCATATGACTGCACAGATGACGCGGGAGCAACACAGAACGAAAACCTTGCAGCGATTGTAAAAAAATGTAATGCCCATCAGGCGGATCTGGATATTTCCATACACTTAAACTCCGGCCGGAATGATTCTACTGGGGACGGCTCTACCGGAGGGGTGGAGGTCTATGGTTATGATGCCGGAACACAGGCAGCTGGAGCATCCATCTGTTCCGGGATAGCGGCGGCACTGAATCTGAATAACCGTGGATTTAAGATAAATACCGGATTGTATGTATTAAGAAGTACGAAGTCCCCAGCCATCCTGATTGAATGTGCGTTTGTCGATGACAAAGACGATGCGGACAGATGGGATGCAGACAGATGTGCGGATGCCATCGTTAAGGCACTGATTGGCAGTGTTCCATCCAATGCTACGGTTGCAAATCATAAATATGCAGTCGGTCAGGAAGTAACGTATGGAACATCCTATAAAAATCCAAAAGCTCCATGCGGATATGAAGCGGCGGTTGGCGGTTCCGGGCATGGAAAGATTATCGCTATCGTATCCGGACAGGCAAAATATCAGCTCGATTCCGGAGTGTTCTGCAATGATGGGGATATCATCGGGCTGTATACAGAACCGCAGAAGAATCCGACAGTGCAGAATGTTTATTACAAAGTTTGCGCAGGTGGAAGATGGTATTCGGAAGTCAAGAATCTGGATGATTATGCAGGGGATGCCATTCATGCTATAAAAGGCATCGCAGTAAAAGTAGATATCGGAAGTGTAAAATACAGAGTCCATACCAGAAACGGACGCTGGTATCCATATGTAACAGGATATAATATCCAGGATGGCAATAACGGATATGCCGGAGACCTTGTCAACGACATAGATATGGTTGAAATTTACTATACAACACCGGCAGGATATGTAACCAGAAAGGCAAAATACAGAGTCGCACCGGTTGGGAAAAACTATTATTCCTGGCAGCTTGACAATGAAACCGGGAACGGCATGGATGGATATGCTGGTGTAGCGGGGGTGCAGCTTGGAAAGCTGCAAATTGTGTTGGAATAAAATAATAACTTGAAATTATCATGAAAGTATTATTTCAAAAATCAGTGTGGTTATATAATATAAAACATGGTATAATTTTCATATATTTACCGATAGGAGAATGATTATGGATAATAATTTACTTATAATGGGGAATTACAATCAATTGTTCAATGATATGTTGAATATTAATATCAAGCATGATGTTATATACAGATCCAAGGGATTACCTTCACATATGCTTAAAAGCCGACATGAAAAATGTCTTAAGTATATTGATTACATACCTGAAATAATTGAAAATCCTGATTATATTGGAATAAATCCAAATGAAAAAGGACAAACAATAGAGTTAGTAAAGCGATATGGAGATAATGTTTTGATTGGAATTAAAGTTGACAAAAATAATGATTATTTATATGTGTCAACAATGTACGATATATCAGAATCTAAATTACAAAGACGTTTATATAGTGGAAGATTAAAAGAATTTACTATTGACACAGTGAAAAGGTAGTGGTATATTACTAATGAGAAGATAATACAATAGTAACAAGCATAGTTATTTTGAGGTCGGAAATGGTTCCCGACACACTCTGAGAAGAGTACTTGAGATGATGGATACACCGCCCATCCAAAATAATTATGCTTTTATTATATTTATGAAGTGAAAATAAGCAGGATAATGGATTTCATCTATTGTCCTGCTTATAACTGTGTTATCTGCTTTTGAAAACTAAAAAGCGGAAGTCTTCGTAAGTAGAACTGTAATGATGGTAGTCAAATGGTAGTCAAGATTAAAAAAAATATTGAAAAACCTAGGAAAAAGGAAGATTAAAAAATGACTTTTAATCAAGTTGTCCGGGGTTCGATTCCCCGGTGTCTCATTACTGAAAAAACCTCTCAAATGCTTATAAAATGAGCATTTGGGAGGTTTTTGTTATATGTGGTTTCGGGGTGTAATGTAGTGTTTCTTTGGTAGTCACATGGTAGTCAGAGGCACTTCTGACTATCAAAGAAACTGTAAAAAATACTTGAAAAAAGTGCGGATTATTTATACACTATATACAATAGTAATTTTTACGGCTTTAAGGAAAAAGTCAGAAAATTAAAAAGACAGAAAAAACTTTGGAGGATTTATTATGAAGATAAATGAATTAAAAATTTTACATAATGGAAGGTGCAGTGATGTTGTGTGCTACAGACCGGACGGGCTTGACAAATATCCGGTTGTTATTTTCAGCCATGGATATAATGGACATAAGTCGGATTTTGAAATTTCAGCAAAATATTTTGCTGAGAATGGAATCGGGGCAGTGTGCCATACATTCTGTGGTGGAAGTACACGCGATGAGAGTGGATTTGGAACACGGAACATGACACTTTTTACAGAAGAGGAAGATTTGACAGCGATTGTAAATGAAGTAAAACAATGGACAGAAACGGAAAAAATCTTTTTGTTTGGTGCAAGTCAGGGAGGGATGGTTTCCGCTATGACTGCAGAAAATATGGAAGAAGATATACAGGGACTGATTCTTTTGTATCCTGCATTATGTATTCTAGATAACTGGCAGGAACGTTTTCCAAAAGAGGAAGATATTCCGGATTGTGAAGAATTGTGGGGAATGATGCTTGGGAGAAGATTTTTTGAAGCAATTCATGGACTAAAACTCAGTCAGCTGATTGGAAAATATAGCAGCAATGTGCTTATTATGCATGGTACGGAGGATGCGGTTGTTCCATATGCATATGCGGAATGGGCAGAGAAAACTTATAGAAATGCAAGACTGGAAACATTTGCACATGAAGGACATGGTTTTTCGGAAGAAGGAAACAGAAGAATGGAAGCTATGGCAATGTATTTTCTGCATGACTGCCTAAAGAAATAAAGGATGAAATGAAATTATGAAATTGATACATTTGGGAGATTTACATCTGGGAAAATCGCTGGGGGAATATGACCTTGCGGAGGATCAGAGATATATTTTAAAACAGATTCTGCAACTCATAAAGAAGGAGTCGGTGGATGCCGTACTGATTGCGGGAGATGTGTATGACAAGGCAGTACCGAGTGAGTCTGCGACAAGACTTCTGGATGAGTTTCTTTGTGAATTGGCGGAACTTGGGGTAAAAACATTTATAATCAGCGGGAATCATGATTCAGACGACCGGCTGAATTACGGAAGTGAATTGTTTCAGAAAAACAAGATCTTTATTTCAGCGGTATATCAGGGAGAGCTGTACCACAGGACACTGATGGATGAATATGGGGAAGTGAATGTCTGGCTGCTTCCGTTTGTAAAGGCTTCGCAGGTAAGACATTTCTTTCCGGACAAAAATATCCGTGATTATGAAACCGCAGTGCGGACCGTGCTTGAAACGGCAGTGGTAGATAAAAGCAGGCGGAATATACTGGTCGCACACCAGTTCGTGGCAGGAAAAGGCATGGATCCGGACTGTGCGGGTTCGGAGACTGCGGCGGTTCAGAGTGTGGGACTGGTAGAAAAGATAGGATACGACTGTTTTCATGATTTTGATTATGTGGCATTGGGACATATTCATGCACCGCAGAGAATTGGCAGGGATGAAGTACGGTACTGCGGTTCTCCGCTGAAATATTCGCTGAGTGAAGCCGGCAATGAAAAATCTGTGCCGCTGATTACGCTTGGACAGAAAGGGGAAGTACGGCTGGAGCTGATTCCATTAGAGCCAAAACGGGATGTGCGCCATATCCGGGGAACAGTGGAAGAACTTTTAAACAGGGAGAATGTTGGAAACACAGAAGATTTTATCTATGCGACAATTACGGATGAGGATGTTATCAATGATGTCATGGGGATTTTCCGGCAGTATTATCCCAATATCGTAAAGATTGATTACGATAATTCACACACGAGGGAGATTAATGAGATAGATTTATCTGCCGGGATAGAGAAGAAATCCTTTGGTGAACTGATAGAGGATTTTTACTGCCTGATGTATGGTTGTGAAATCAGCAGTGAAGAGATGGAAGTTATGAAGCAGGCAGCAGAGGAGGCGGGGATTATCAATGAAGCCGATTAAATTAATCATCAGTGCATTTGGACCGTATGCAGGAGTAACCCCTGAAATTAATTTTGAAAAATTTGAAGAGAGGGGACTGTTTCTGATAGCAGGGGATACCGGATCCGGAAAAACCACAATATTTGATGCCATTTGTTTTGCATTGTACGGGACAACCAGCGGAACATACCGGGATACAAAGAATCTGCGCAGTGAGTATGCAAAGGATACGGATAAAAGCTATGTAGATTTTTATTTTTCCCATCAGGGGCGGAAATACCATGTGTGGAGACAGCCGTCATACGAGAGAAAGAAACAGCGGGGAAAAGGTGTGATTACGGAGAAGGAGAGTTCGGTGCTTTATGAGGATGACAAGCCGCCCATTGAAGGAATTACACAGGTGAATCATGCTATTCACGAAATATTGCATATTAATGACAGGCAGTTTAAACAGATTGCAATGATTGCACAGGGAGAATTCTGGGGACTGTTGAATGCAAAGACGGAGCAGAGAACGGAGATTTTGCGGACACTGTTTCAGACAGACGGCTATAAGGCAATAGAAATAAAACTGAAAAATCGTATGGATACGGCATATAAAAAGAAAGTAACACTGGAAAACAGTGTAGTTCAGTATTTTGGTGATGTTTTGGCTGATCCGGCGGATGAAAGCATCGGGGAATGGCAGGAACTGCAGAAACGGGCAGAAAATTCCGGCAGTGCCTGGAATATGGAAGAGCTTGTGGATATGATTGTAAAGATTCAGCAGAGAGATTCTGTCCGGCTGGAACAGATCACGCAGGAACGGAAGCAGGCAGAGGCGGAAACAAACCGGCTTAGGGAAAAACTGGCACTGGCAGAGATGAATAATGCCTGTGTAAGCAGACTTGAAAAAGCAGAGAAACAGAGGGATATTCTGATGGAAGAGGAAAAGTCTGTCCAGGATATCCGAGACAGAGTGGAAAAGCAGAAGTCTGCTTCCCGCATCATTTATCCGGTTTATCAGGAGTGGAAGAAAAAAGAAACACAGCTTGCACAGACCGTAAATCAGATACAGGAGCAGACGCAGGAAATGGAGCAGATGCAGTATTGTCTGGATCAGATCAGGGAGCAGTGCCTGAGGGCAGAAGAAGAACTGCCGGAGGCGGAGAAACTGAGAAAAAAAGCAGAACGGATTTATGAGGAAAAGGAAAAATATGAGAAGCAGGAACAGTTGCAGCAGGAATTAATGCAGCTTACAGAGGAACATGACAGTTTTTCTATACAGGAAGCTGAACTGGAGAACGCGGAACTGGAACTGAAACAGAAAATAGAAACACTGCAGGAAATGCTTGTACGAAATAAGACTTTGCCGGAAGAACTGGCAGGAGAAAAAAATCAGTCAGAGAAACTTTCAGAATTTATCCGGGAATGTGAGCGGATTCAGAAAGATGAGATTCCACAATATCAGAACAGGGAAAGAGTTTTGCAGGAAAAGCAGGAAAAATTTGCAGAAGCACAGAGCAGATATAAGAAATCAAATACAGAGCGGATAGAAGCGGAAGAAATACTGGAAAGCTGTCGGGCAGGTATTCTGGCGGAACGTCTTATAGAAGGCAGGAAATGTCCGGTCTGTGGTTCTCTGCATCATCCGGAGCCGGCAAGCCTGCCGGATAAATCGGTCAGTGAGGACGAGGTAAAAAGCCTGCGGCTGGCGGAAGAAAAAATGCAGGGGCAGAAGGAATCAGCACTGAAAGATGCAGAAGCAGAAAAGGCAGCACTGGAGCAGCAGGAGAAACAGCTGCGGACGAATATACTGGATTGCATAAGAATGTCCGGCAGAAAAGAAAATCAGGAAACGGAAGAAGAAATGTCCGTTCTGTTTTCTATGCTGCAGAACATTTATGCGGAAGCAGAGAACAGAAAAGTGAGCAGTGTGCGGAAAATAAAATCTCTGGAGAAAGAATATCAGGTTCTGGTGCAGGCAGAGCAGGAACTGGAGCAGTGCCGTGGCATGCGGCTGGATGAAATCCGTGAGATGAGGAAAAATCTCACAGAGAAAAAACAGAAAAAAGAGCAGCAGATAACCGAATGCAGAGTGTTATCCGAAGCACTCGGAACATTAAGTTATGAGTGCTGGGAGTATGCAGAACAAGAGGGAAAACAGGCAGAAGTACAGGCAGAAATAATGGAACAGACATTTAAAACTTCAGAAAAGCAGAAGCAGGTGCTGGAGCGGGAGATTACCAGCATCCGTTCCGTACTGGAAATGCTGGAAGACGGACGGCAGACACAGAACAGGGAAGAAACAGAACTGGGAAACAGGCTACAGGAAATCATGCAGTCCTCGGTATTTGCATCTGAAGAGGAAATGTGTGGATATGCTGTTTCTGAGGAGAAAATTGCCAGGGAAGAACAGCAGATAAATGATTACCGGCTGAGAGTAAGGACAAATGAGGTACAGTTAGAACAGGCACAGAAAGAGGCAGAAGGAAAAGAATATATAGATGCGGAGAAACTGCAGCGGGAGGTCTGCGTACAGGAAGCAAACAGGGAAGAGTTGTACCGGAAGGAAAATGAGATCGTATTCCGCATAAAAAATAATCAGGAAAAGAAGAAGAATATTGAAAGCAGGAGAGCGGAACTGGAACAGGCAAAGAAAGAATATCTGGTCTGTACCAGACTGTATCAGCTTGTCAGGGGACAGACCGGAAACGGAAAAATTACACTGGAGCAGTATGTGCAGGCAGCCGGTTTTGACCGTATTATTCTGGCGGCAAACAAACGTCTTCTGCCGATGAGCGATGGGCAGTATGAACTGTACCGGCAGCAGGACAATGCGGGCAGAAGAAGCAATACATTTCTGGATTTGGAAGTACTCGACCACTATACCGGACACAGACGGCCGGTCGGCAACCTGTCAGGAGGGGAAAGCTTCAAGGCATCGTTAAGTCTTGCACTGGGACTGTCCGACAGTATATCATCAAGTCTTGGCGGGATTCAGATGGATGCCTTATTTGTGGACGAGGGATTTGGGACACTTGACCGCAAATCGATGGAAAATGCCATGGAAATCCTGACGCATCTTTCGGAAAAAAATAAACTTGTCGGTATTATCAGCCACAGGGAAGAACTGGTGGAAAATATCCCACAGCAGATCCGGGTGAAAAAGACAAGAGAAGGAAGCCGGATAGAGGTTGAGAGTGAATATTAAATGTGGTATAATAAAAAATAATAGGTAATTGTTTAATTTGCATATACAATAAAGATAAATTATTAGTTTCGTAATTAGCCAGATAAGTTGAAAAGAAAAGGAGAATGGAATATGACACAGACAGTAAGAGTGAAGAAGCTGAGAGAGAATGCGGTGTTGCCGTCATATGGAAGTGATTATGCGGCAGGGGCGGATTTGTATGCGTGCAACGCGGTGACGGTGGAGCCGGGGGCAACGGAGTTTGTTCAGACAGGACTGGCATTGGAAGTACCGGCAGGCTATGCCGGACTGGTCTATGCAAGAAGCGGACTGGCATGTAAGAAAGGGCTTGCACCGGCAAATAAAGTAGGTGTCATTGACGCAGACTATCGTGGTGAGGTTATGGTTGCTTTATACAATCATTCTTCCCAGGCGGTTGAGATAGAACCTGGAGAAAGAGTGGCACAGCTTGTTATTACACCATATCTCACAGCGGTATTTGAGGAAACACAGGAATTATCCGATACGGTCAGAGGAGAAGGCGGCTTTGGCTCGACCGGACGAAAGTAGGAATAAAATGAATTATGCATCAATAAAACGAATGGATGTGGCAAACGGGCCGGGAGTGCGGATGTCCCTGTTTGTCAGCGGATGTACCCATTATTGTAAGAACTGTTTCAATCAGGAAGCATGGGATTTCGGGTACGGAAAGCCATTTACGGACAAAGAAATTGAGATGATTGTAAATTATGTCAGCGGAGAATACATCGCCGGACTGTCCCTGCTCGGTGGAGAGCCGTTAGAGCCGGAGAACCAGAAAGGCATTCTGCCGTTGCTTCGCAGAATGAAAGAAGTATGTCCGGAGAAATCCATCTGGTGTTATACCGGATATGATTTTGAAAAAGATGTGCTGGGAAGAATGATGGAAGAAATTCCGGAGACAAAGGAAATCCTTTCTTACCTTGATGTACTGGTGGACGGGGAATATCAGGAAGAAAACCATAATCTTTCGTTAAGGTTTAAGGGATCTTCCAACCAGCGAATCATTATGGTACAGGACTCCCTGCGGGCAGGGAAAATTGTTCTCTGGGACGGACAGAGACAGAAGTAAACAAGTAATAAAAAACAGAGATTTCACTGTGAGGTGAAATCTCTGTTTTTCTATTAAGATATTACACATGAAGGACTCTGGATTTGATTTCTTTTGTTTTTCCTACATTCCAGAAGTTTTCGCCAAGATAACCGCAGGTACGTCTTGTGACATTCATTTTCTGCTGATCTTTGTTGTGGCACTGTGGACATTCCCATTCAAAATTATCGTTGATGGTGATTTCGCCATCGTAGCCGCAGACCTGGCAGTAATCGGATTTTGTATTGAATTCCGCATACTGGATATTGTTATAGATGAATTTTACAATCTGCTCCAGAGCTTCGAGGTTATTTCTCATATTTGGAATTTCAACATAGGAAATTGCTCCGCCGTTTGAAATGTTCTGGAACTGGCTCTCAAATTCAAATTTTTCAAAAGCATCTATTTTTTCGCGGACATCGACATGGTAGGAGTTTGTATAATAACCCTTGTCCGTAATATCGGGAATACTGCCGAACCGATCCTTGTCAATCTTTGCAAAACGGTAACAGAGGCTTTCTGCCGGTGTTCCATAGAGACCAAAGCCGATGCCGGTATTTTTCTTCCAGGTATCCGTAGCTTCACGCAGCCGGTTCATGACTTTGCGGGCAAATTCCACACCTTTCGGATCGGTATGGCTGACACCGGTCATTAATTTGGTCACTTCGTATAAACCGATATATCCGAGGGAAATAGTAGAGTATCCGCCATGGAGAAGCTTATCGATCTTTTCGCCTTTTTCAAGACGTGCAATCGCACCATACTGCCAGTGAATCGGGCTGACATCGGACACAGTGCCTTCCAGTGCATGGTGGCGGCACATCAGTGCATCAAAGCAGAGGGAGAGACGTTCTTCAAATAACGGCCAGAACTTTTCTTCATCTCCTTCGGCAAGAATACCGATCTGCGGCAGGTTAAGGCTTACAACACCCTGGTTAAAGCGGCCTTCCCATTTATAATTTCCATTTTCATCTTTCCACGGACTTAAGAAGCTGCGGCAGCCCATACAGGAGAATACATTGCCTTCATAATTTTCACGCATCTTTTTGGCAGAAATATAATCCGGGTACATTCGTTTTGCAGAGCACTGTACGGCAAGTCTGGTAATATAATCGTATTTGCCGCCATTTAAGCAGTTATTTTCATCCAGTACATAGATTAATTTCGGAAAAGCAGGTGTTACATAAATGCCTTTTTCGTTTTTGATACCTTCCAGACGCTGCTTTAAGATTTCTTCGATAATCATGGCAACTTCGGTTTCATATTCATATCCGTCCTCGATATACATAAATAAGGTAACGAAAGGGGATTGACCGTTAGTTGTCATGAGTGTATTAATCTGGTACTGCATGGTCTGTACACCATCTTTTAATTCAGACTTTACACGATCGTTTACAAGTTTGTCAATCATTTCAGGTGAGTTGTTTGCTGCGAGCATTTCAGTATAATGTCTGCGGTATTTTTCCGCACTTTTGCGGAGATATTTACCAAGGTGGGAAATGTTTACGGATTGTCCGCCGTATTGGTTTGAGGCAACAGCCGCAATAATCTGTGTCATAACCGTACATGCAACTTTAAAACTTTTTGGACTTTCAATCAGTTTATTGTTCATAACAGTGCCGTTATCAAGCATATCACCGATATTTACCAGACAGCAGTTAAAGATTGGCTGGATAAAATAATCCATGTCATGAAAATGAATGACTCCGTCTTCATGGGCTTTGACAATCTTGGCAGGAAGAAGAATTCTTTTTGTAATATCCTTGCTGACTTCGCCTGCCATGTAATCACGCTGGGTAGAAGCAAGTGTTGCATTTTTATTGGAATTTTCTTCTTTCAATTCTTTATTGCTGTTTTTAATCAGACTCATGATCGAATCATCCGTTGTGTTTGATTTGCGGACAAGTTCTCTGGTATAGCGGTATTTAATATAGGCCTTTGCCAGATTATATTTTTTAATCTCCATTAATTTCTGTTCGATGTAATCCTGAATTGTTTCCACAGGCATTAATTCATCGCCGCGTGCTTCGATTGATGCGATAATGTTAAAGATCTGATCATCATCAATCCGGTCATGGCTGTCCACACTTTCATTTGCCTTCTGAATGGCAATAAATATTTTATTTCTTTCGTAATCAGCATGTCTGCCATCTCGTTTAATAACCTTCATTTCTTCACCTCATAATTACTTTTAGAAAAAATTTTTTTTACATTTTAATACCACCAGCATATGCTGGCGGCACGTATGTATTATAGCACCTGTAAATCTATTTGTCTATGACAAATACAAAATATTGTTATTAAAAAGTGAAAAACGACTATATATTGTGTTTTTGCCTATAGAAAAAGGGATTGACTACATCATATAGATGAAAGAAAGAGTTGACAGAAAACAAAGGAAAATGTTATGATACAGAGGTCATAATCTGGAATTTAAGAAAGGTATAAAAGAATGTCTAAGATAAATCAGGATAAGATTAGAAACTTCTGTATTGTAGCCCATATTGATCATGGAAAGTCTACACTTGCAGACAGAATTATAGAAAAGACAGGACTGCTCACGAACAGGGAAATGCAGGAACAGGTACTGGATAATATGGAACTTGAGAGAGAGAGAGGGATTACCATCAAGGCACAGGCAGTCCGTACCGTGTATACAGCGAAGGACGGAGAAGAATATATCTTCAATCTGATTGATACTCCGGGACATGTGGATTTTAATTACGAAGTATCAAGAAGCCTGGCAGCCTGTGACGGTGCAATTCTCATCGTGGATGCGGCACAGGGGGTAGAAGCACAGACACTGGCGAATGTGTATCTGGCACTGGATCATGATCTGGATGTGATACCGGTTATTAATAAAATCGACCTGCCGAGTGCAGATCCGGACAGGGTAATTGAGGAGATAGAAGATGTGATCGGCATAGAAGCACAGGATGCCCCGCGTATTTCTGCAAAGACCGGACAGAATGTGGAAGATGTGCTGGAGGCAATCGTGCATAAGATACCGGCTCCGACAGGGGATGCCGATGCTCCGCTGCAGGCATTGATTTTTGACAGCCTGTATGATTCCTATAAGGGTGTCATCATCTTCTGCCGTGTCAAAAACGGAACGATACGGCCGGGTATGCAGATCCGCATGATGGCAACGGAAGCCGTGGAGCAGGTCGTGGAAGTCGGATATTTCGGGGCAGGACAGTTTATTCCGTGTGAGGAACTGAGTGCCGGCATGGTAGGCTATGTTACCGCCAGCATTAAAAATGTGCGTGAAACCATGGTGGGTGATACCATTACCGATCAGGATCGTCCGTGTGAAGATCCGCTTCCAGGATATAAAAAAGTAAATCCGATGGTATATTGCGGACTTTATCCGGCAGACGGGGCGAAATATCCGGATCTCCGTGATGCACTGGAAAAATTGCAATTAAATGATGCCTCTTTATCCTATGAGCCGGAAACCTCCGTCGCACTGGGATTTGGTTTCCGCTGTGGATTTCTGGGACTGCTGCATCTTGAAATCATTCAGGAAAGACTGGAAAGAGAATACAATCTCGATCTTGTAACAACTGCACCGGGTGTTATTTATAAAGTATACAAGACGGACGGAACAGTCATGGAACTGACCAATCCATCCAATCTTCCGAATCCGTCCGAGATTGAATATATGGAAGAACCTGTCGTGGAAGCAGAAATCATGGTAACAACCGAATTTATCGGTTCAATTATGGAACTTTGCCAGGAAAGACGTGGAAAGTATATCTCCATGGATTATATCGAGGGAACAAGGGCATTGTTAAAATATGAACTTCCGCTGAATGAAATTATTTACGATTTCTTTGATGCACTGAAATCACGTTCGAGAGGATATGCGTCATTTGATTATGAAATGAAAGGATATGAGCGATCTGAACTGGTTAAGCTGGATATTCTGATTAATAAGGAAGAAGTCGATGCACTGTCCTTCATTGTACATGCCGATACTGCATATGAGCGTGGAAGAAAGATGTGCGAGAAATTAAAAGAGGAGATTCCGAGACATTTATTTGAAATCCCGATTCAGGCAGCCATCGGAAGTAAAATCATCGCAAGGGAAACTGTAAAGGCAATGAGAAAAGATGTCCTTGCAAAATGTTATGGCGGTGATATTTCCCGAAAGAGAAAACTCTTAGAGAAGCAGAAAGAGGGAAAGAAGAGGATGCGTCAGGTCGGAAATGTAGAGATTCCACAGAAGGCATTCATGAGCGTATTAAAGCTGGATGATGATAAATAAGAAACATAATAAAACAGACAGGAAGAAGCAGGTAGCCATTACCTGCTTCTTATGTCATAAAAGAAAGGAAAACGATATGTGTAAAACAGATTCCTTCGGCATCTACGTCCACATTCCGTTCTGTGTACAGAAGTGCCGTTACTGTGATTTTCTGTCGTTTGCGGATAAATCGCGAATGAAAGAGTATGTGGAAGCTGTGCGGCGGGAGATTCGGGCATGGCATGGCTGTGGAGAGGTTTCCACGATTTATTTCGGTGGAGGTACACCGTCCGTACTTCCTGCTATATATATAGAAGAAATATTAAATTCCATACGGGAAAACTTCCGGCTGGAAGAACATCCGGAGATTACCATAGAGTGTAATCCGGGAACTGCGGATTCTGAAAAATTTTCTTCCTATATTAATATAGGAATCAACAGGCTCAGCATGGGACTGCAGTCTGCAATGGATCAGGAGCTTAAGCTGCTTGGAAGAATCCACAGTGCGGAGCAGTTCGTAAAAAGCTACGAGGCGGCACGAAAGGTGGGATTTACCAATATCAGTGTAGATATCATGTCCGCACTGCCCGGACAGACCCTGGAATCCTATCGCAAAACATTGGAATTAATTACAGCTCTCCATCCGGAACACATCTCCGCATACAGTCTTATTATAGAAGAAGGGACTCCCTTTTACCGTTTATATGAGGAAGGAAAACTGATACTTCCGGATGAGGACTGCGAACGGGAAATGTATTATGAAACAAAGCATTTTCTGCAGCGATACGGATATGAACGTTATGAAATATCCAATTATGCCAGACCGGGATATGAATCAAGGCATAATTCATCCTACTGGACCGGAAAAAATTACCTGGGCATCGGACTGGGTGCATCTTCCCTGATGCAGGGAATGCGTTTTAAAAATACCGATCATATGGGAACTTATCTTAGACGGCAGTATCCCGGACATATCAATATTCCGGAAATCTATGAGGAAGTGGAAATATTATCCCCAAAGGCACGCATGGAAGAATTTATGTTTCTGGGGCTGCGTATGATGAAAGGAATCTCCGTGGCACAGTTTGAAGAAACATTTGGAAAAAAATTTGAAGAAGTTTACGGGGAAACCTGCCGGAAGCTGGTGGGGCAGGAGCTGTTAAACCGGGAAAATGACAGAATCAGACTGACGGAAAAGGGAATTGATGTAAGTAATTTGATATTTTCTGAATTTCTTTAAAAAAGTGCTTGACATAAGTGAAGTAAAGTGCTATTTTATTGTTAGGTCAAATGTTAGCACTCCACCTAAATGAGTGCTAACAAAAAGAAAAGGAAGTGAAGTAATGGAACTAGACGAGAGAAAAATGAAGATCCTTCAGGCGATTGTTAAGAATTACCTTGAAACCGGAGAACCGGTAGGCTCAAGAACCATATCGAAGTATACGGATTTGAATCTGAGTTCGGCTACGATTCGGAATGAGATGGCGGATCTGGAAGAACAGGGATATATCTTACAGCCGCATACATCGGCAGGCAGGATTCCTTCGGATAAGGGATACCGTGTATATGTGGATGAGATGATGAAGGAGCGGGAGACATTACTTGACAGCAGAGAAAAAGAATTAGACACGATGAAAGACTTCCTGGTAGAGAAAGTGGATCGGGTAGAGACACTTCTCCAGAATATGGCCAAAGTATTAGCAAATAATACGAATTATGCAACTATGATATCCACTCCCAAACTTCATACTAACAGAGTAAAGTTTATCCAGCTGTCTTCCGTGGAAGAGAACCAGATCTTATGTGTTCTGGTTCTGGAAGGAAATATCATTAAAAACAAGATATTGAATGTAAATGCCCCATTGAATAATGAAACCATTTTAAAACTCAATATTTTGTTAAACAGTACCTTGAATGGTCTGACACTGGAAGAAATTAATCTGGGCATGATATCAAAGATGACATTGCAGGCGGGAGAACAGAGCGAACTTATCCGCAGTGTTCTGGATGCCATCGCAGAAGCCATTAATTCAGAGAAAGATATGGAGATATATACAAGCGGTGCGACCAATATATTGAAATATCCGGAACTGAGCGACAGTGTAAATGCCAGCAGACTGATTGGTACTCTGGAAGAAAAGAAACTATTAACAAATCTTATTGCGGATGTCAATGATGGCGAGGAAGGAAATGCCATCCAGATATATATCGGAGATGAAACCCCTGTACAGTCCATGAAGGACTGCAGTGTGGTAACTGCCACATATGAGCTGGAAGATGGCATGAGAGGAACCATCGGTGTAATAGGACCTAAGCGGATGGATTATGAGAAGGTGGTTGAAACGCTAAAAACAGTGAAGAACCAGCTTGATGATGCTTATAAGAAATTATAGAAATAAAAGAAGTTTAAGAAAGGTGGTATATAATGGCTGATAAGGCAGTAAAAGAAGCAGAAGAGATAAAAGAAGAAAATCCTGAAACAGAAGAAGTTTTTCAGGAGAATGAGGCAGAAGCCGGTACAGAAACTTCTGATGCAGAAGAGCAGACGGATGCGGCAGAAGAAACAGAAAAGGAAGAAGCCATAGAAGAATCAGAGGATAAGAAAAAGGAAGGCGGAAAGTTCTTCAAGAAGAAAAAAGATAAGAAAGATGAAAAAATTGAAGAACTGAATGATAAATACACCAGACTTTTTGCTGAATTTGATAATTTCAGAAAACGTTCCGAAAAAGAAAAAACAGCAATGTTTGAAGTAGGAGCAAAATCCATTATTGAAAAAATCCTTCCGATTATTGACAGCTTTGAACGCGGTCTGGCAACCGTTCCGGAAGAAGAAAAAGGAAGCGGATTTGCTGAAGGAATGGATAAAGTATATAAACAGCTGGTAACTTCATTAGAAGAAGCCGGTGTGAAACCAATTGAAGCACTCGGTCAGGAATTTGACCCGAATCTGCACAATGCGGTAATGCATATCGAGGACGAAAGTTTTGGAGAGAATGTGGTTGCGGAAGAATTCCAGAAGGGTTATATGTATAGAGAAAACGTTGTAAGACACTCTATGGTAAAGGTAGCAAATTAGTTTTAGCAGATAGTTAGATATAGGAGGCTTAATTATGAGCAAGATTATTGGTATTGACTTAGGAACAACAAATTCATGTGTAGCAGTTATGGAAGGTGGTAAACCTACCGTTATCGCAAATACAGAAGGTATCAGAACAACACCATCTGTTGTAGCATTTACAAAGACCGGTGAAAGACTTGTCGGAGATCCTGCAAAGCGTCAGGCTGTTACAAACTCCGAAAAGACCATTTCATCCATTAAGAGACATATGGGCACTGATTATAAAGTAACAATCGATGATAAGAAATATTCTCCACAGGAAATTTCAGCCATGATTCTTCAGAAATTAAAGGCTGATGCAGAAGGATACCTCGGAGAAAAGGTTACAGAAGCAGTTATCACAGTTCCTGCATACTTCAACGACGCACAGAGACAGGCAACAAAGGATGCCGGCAAGATCGCAGGTCTTGATGTAAAGAGAATCATCAACGAGCCTACCGCAGCAGCTCTTGCATATGGTCTTGACAATGAAAATGAACAGAAGATCATGGTATATGACCTTGGTGGTGGTACATTCGATGTATCTATCATTGAAATCGGTGATGGTGTTATCGAAGTACTTGCAACAGCCGGTGATAACAGACTCGGTGGTGATGACTTCGACCAGAGAATCACAGATTACATGATTGAAGAATTCAAGAAAGCAGAAGGCATTGATTTATCTACTGATAAGATGGCTCTCCAGAGATTAAGAGAAGCAGCAGAAAAGGCAAAGAAAGAATTATCTTCTGCAACTACAACAAATATCAACCTTCCGTTTATCACAGCAAACCAGGATGGACCAAAGCACTTTGATATGAACCTGACAAGAGCAAAATTCGATGAACTGACACATGACCTGGTAGAAAGAACAGCAACTCCTGTTCAGAACGCATTAAGGGATGCAGGATTAAATGCAAGCGAACTTTCAAAGGTATTATTAGTAGGTGGTTCTACAAGAATCCCTGCTGTACAGGATAAAGTAAAACAGCTGACAGGACATGAACCATCCAAGAGCCTGAACCCGGATGAATGTGTGGCAATCGGTGCTTCCATCCAGGGTGGTAAATTAGCAGGCGATGCCGGTGCAGGTGATATCCTTCTTCTTGATGTAACTCCGCTGTCATTATCTATTGAGACAATGGGTGGCATAGCAACAAGACTGATTGAAAGAAATACAACAATTCCTGCAAAGAAGAGCGAAGTATTCTCAACAGCAGCAGATAATCAGAGTGCCGTAGATATCCGTGTAGTACAGGGTGAAAGACAGTTTGCAAAAGACAACAAGCTTCTGGGTGAGTTCAGACTTGACGGAATCGCTCCGGCTCCAAGAGGAATCCCTAAGATTGAAGTTACGTTCGATATTGATGCAAATGGTATCGTAAATGTATCTGCTAAGGATCTGGGAACAGGAAAGGAACAGCATATCACAATCACATCCGGTTCAAATATGTCAGATGCAGATATTGATAAAGCGGTAAAAGAAGCTGCTGAATTCGAAGCACAGGATAAGAAACGTAAGGAAGGCATCGATGCAAGAAATGAAGCTGATTCCATGGTATTCCAGGTAGAAAAGGCATTAAATGAAGCCGGTGACAAGATTGATGCCGGTGAGAAGAGTACGGTAGAAGCTGACCTTCAGTCATTAAAAGATATTCTTGCAAAATCACAGCCGGAAACAATGACAGATTCTGACATTGATGAAATCAAGGCTGCAAAAGAAAAATTAATGACAGATGCACAGAGCTTATTCACAAAGATGTATGAGCAGGCACAGGCTTCTGCAGGAGCAGGTCCGGATATGGGTGGAGCAGCCCAGGATATGAATCAGGGACCGGCAGATGATGATGTAGTAGATGGCGATTATAAGGAAGTATAAAGAGATACAGAGAATAATAGTCAACAGCAAGGAATAGGGGCATATGCCTCTATTCCTTAAATGCTTTGAATAATGATATTTTTACTTAAAATAATGGAAGTGAGGAAATTATGGCCGATAAGAGAGATTACTACGAAGTATTAGGCGTAGATAAAAATGCAGATGATGCTGCAATCAAGAAAGCATACCGTGTGCTGGCAAAGAAATACCATCCGGATATGAATCCGGGAGATAAGGAAGCAGAGGCAAAGTTCAAAGAGGCATCCGAAGCCTATGCCGTGTTGAGTGATCCGCAGAAGAGAAAACAGTATGATCAGTATGGTCACGCTGCATTTGATGGAGCTTCCGGCGGCGGTGCAGGTGGATTTGATTTCAATTTCAGTGGTGATATGGGCGATATCTTTGGCGATATTTTTGGCGATTTTTTTGGTGGTGGAAGATCTTCAAGAAGAACTTCAAACGGACCTATGAAGGGTGCAAATTTGAGAACTTCTGTAAGAATTAAATTTGAAGAAGCTGTATTCGGCTGTGAAAAAGAAATCGATATCACATTAAAGGATGAATGTCCAAAATGTCACGGAACAGGTGCAAAAGAGGGAACACAGCCTGAAACCTGCAGCAAGTGCGGAGGCAAGGGTCAGGTAATGTATACACAGCAGTCACTCTTTGGTGCGATGCGAAGTGTCCAGACCTGTCCGGACTGTCATGGAACCGGAAAAGTTATTAAGGATAAATGTCCGGATTGTGCAGGAACAGGTTATATCAGCAACCGGAAGAAAATCCAGGTAACCATTCCTGCCGGTATTGATGACGGACAGAGCATCCGTATTGCAGGAAAAGGAGAGCCTGGCTCAAATGGCGGACCGAGAGGTGATTTGCTGGTAGAAGTAAATGTAATGCGTCATGCGATTTTCCAGCGTGAAGGTTATAACCTCTATTCTACAGCCCCGATTTCCTTTGCACAGGCTGCATTAGGCGGTGATGTGAGAATTACCACGATTGACGGCGATGTATTATTCCCAATCAAGGCAGGTACACAGACAGATACCAGGATCCGTCTGAAAGGAAAAGGAGTACCTTCCCTGAGAAATAAGAATATGAGAGGAGATCATTACGTTACACTGGTTGTGCAGGTTCCGGAAAAACTGAATGCGGCACAGAAAGAAGCTCTGCTTGCATTTGATGCAGCCATGGACGGTGAAGCATCAAAAATGTCAGGAAATGATATGATTGATGAAAGTGCAAAGAAAGATAAAAAGAAAAAAGGACTATTTCATAAATAAGAACCGGACAGGAGAATGTTTCACAGGAGAAATATTCTTCTGTCTGTTTTGTTATATAAAATGCCTAAAAAGAATACGAAATTAAGATAACGATTGCTATTTTTGCACAAAAGTATTATAATATGCAGTAGGATTGCAATAAAAGTAATACGGAGAGTAGATAGTAATTACCTATAATATGAAGCAGCAGGAAAGGAGACAGATGATATGAGTTTTTTAAAAGGAAAGACAGCAATTATTACAGGAGGAGGAAGAGCAGTATTAAGTGATGGAAGCTGCGGCTCCATTGGTTACGGAATTGCAACTGCGTATGCAAAGGAAGGTGCAAATCTGGTATTAACCGGACGTAATGTTAAGAAGCTTGAGGATGCAAAGGAAGAACTGGAGCGTCTGTACGGAGTAAAAGTGCTGGCAGTCCAGGCAGATGTCAATGCAGGAGCAGATAATGAAGCTGCTGTGGCAGAAGTGGTAAAGCAGGCAATCGATGCGTTTGGAAGAATTGATGTGTTAATCAATAATGCACAGGCATCCGCATCCGGAGTTACTTTGGCGGATCATACAAAAGAACAGTTTGATCTGGCGGTATATTCCGGCTTGTATGCAACATTTTATTATATGAAAGCCTGCTATCCGTATTTAAAAGAAACAAAGGGCACGGTCATTAATTTTGCATCCGGAGCAGGTTTGTTCGGTAATTTCGGACAGTGTGCCTATGCAGCCGCAAAGGAAGGAATCCGGGGCCTCAGCAGGGTTGCAGCAACAGAATGGGGCAGGGATGGCATTAATGTCAATGTGGTATGCCCGCTTGCATGGACAGCACAGCTGGAAAACTTTAAAAATGCATATCCGGAAGCCTTTGAGGCAAATGTAAAGATGCCGCCGGCAGGACATTACGGAGATGTGGAGAAAGAAATCGGCAGGGCATGCGTACAGCTTGCTTCTCCGGATTTCAAATATATGAATGGTGAAACCATTACATTAGAAGGCGGTATGGGATTAAGACCATAACAAAAGATATTATAAAATGGAGGATTGAAAATGGAAGAAAAGAAGAATGGCAGCAGTATAAAGCTGATATTTGGAATCATGGGAATTTTTACTCCTATATTGATTTTTCAGATCGTTATCCTGGTATTGCTGCAGCATAATGTAATCAGTCTGACACTGGCATTTATATTGACGATTGTGGCGATTGTGCTGATGTTTCTGATTACACTGCAGGGAATTAAGACGCTCATAGATCCGATCCGATCTGCCATTACGGGTATGACCGGGCAGAGTGATGGGAACAGTAAGATCCAGCAGCGAATCAGTAAGATTTCCGAGCGGGAAGATGAAATCGGTGCCTTTATGAGAAATATCCAGAAAACATTTGGTGGACTGACCGATACAGTATCGGCAATCCGGCTGGCGACATCAGAACTGGAGCAGGTTTCAGAAGAATTTGAGAAGATTTTTGATTCGATGGAGCATGTGTCCGGCAGTACGAATGCAGCGGTGGAAGAAATCATCGGAAACACGGAAGTGCAGGCGGAAAAAGTGCGTAACATAAGCGAAATGACGGACTCCATCGCTAGTGTGATCGAACAGATTTATCAGAATATGGCGAATTTAAAGCAGAGTGCGGAAACGGCATTGCAATGTAATGACAATGCCTCCGGTATTATGAAAGAACTGATTCAGATTAGTAAGGAAAGCAGCAGGGCAATGGATGAGGTAAGTGAACAGACAAGAAAAACAAATGAGTCTGCCCAGGAAATCCGTCAGGTTACGGAGATTATTGCAGGAATTTCAAGCCAGACGAATCTGCTTGCACTCAATGCCAGTATAGAAGCAGCCAGAGCCGGTGAAAACGGAAAAGGATTTGCCGTAGTAGCAGAGCAGATCAGGGAACTGGCAGATCAGTCCAGGGAATCTACAGAGAAGATACATAAAATTGTCAGCGATCTGATTGGAAATTCAAACATCAGTGTGGAAACGGCAGGCACAGTTTCAGAAGCATTCAACAGACAGAATGAAAAGATCAAAGAAACAGAAACTATTTTCGGTACATTGAATGAGGAGCTTGGTAAGGTAGGAAGTGTCATGGAAGAAGTCAGCGGAAAAGTTTCTGAACTGGAAGGTCATAAGAATGTCATCGCAGATGCGGTAGAAGATTTGAACCGGTTCTCAGATCAGAATGTCCAGGATGGTACGGTTGCAAATGACAATATGAAAGAACTGCAGAGTGCAATGGCGGACTGTAGGCTTTCTACCGGAAAGGTAAATAAGGTGTCCAATGAACTCGTTGGAAAAATAAAGAATCTTGGCGATCAGACAGCAAAAAGAATGAATGCCATAGACGGATAGGAATAAAGCGATCAGAAAGCTGCTGCAAAACGGATGAATTATTATCCGCAAAGCGGCAGCTTTTTTGTGTCCGGATGAACCAGAAATATACAGTGACATTTGCACAAAAAAATGATATAATTAACTTTTGGCAAAATACAAGAAGAAAGGAAAGAAATAAATGAAGAAGATATGGATTGTAGGTTCATCGGGACATGTCGGCTCTGCACTGAATAAGATTCTGAATGCATGGGAATATGAAATCATTATGACGGATAAGGACGAAGTCGATATTGCGGATGAGAAGCAGGTAGGTACTTATATCCGCTGTAACCGTCCGGATGTGATTATAAATTGTGCCGGTTGCACAAATCCGGCATTTTGTGAGGAAAATGTGGAAGAAGCATATAAAGTAAATGCCGTAGGGGTAAGAAATATTGCCCAGGAGGCGGAAAGCATTCATGCGAAGCTGATTCAGCTTTCTACGGATGATGTATTCGATTTGCAGTCTGACCGTCCATACAATGAATTTGATGAGGTTCATCCGAAAAATATCTATGGGAAATCAAAATATGCCGGGGAACTTTTTGTAAAACAGTTAATGACCAGATATGTCATTATCCGGAGTTCCTGGATCTATGGAATTGGAAAAGATTTTGTGGATGAGGTGCTGACAGCAGCGGATGATGATTCTATCAAAATGATGGAAGTAAATGTCAACCGTTATGCAGTACCAACCAGTGCAAAAGAACTGGCAAAAACAATAAAAGAATTTATCGACCACGATCATTACGGAACTTACCATGCAGTATGTCAGGGCGGCGGATGCAGCCGTTTCGAGTATGCCAGGGAAGTATTAAAAATGGCGGGAAAAGAGGACAGACTGGAGCTGCACCCGATTGTCGCCGATGAGGAGCATAAGTCACAGTATTCCGTTCTGGATAATATGATGCTTCGGATTACGGGATTGGAAGAACCAAAGAACTGGAAAGAAGCATTAAAGGAATACATGGAAGAATCAGGAGGAAGAGTGGATGGCAGAAACTAAGAAAGAAAAGAAAAAATTAGGATTATCTACGAAAATTCTCATTTCCCTGCTGGCAGGTGCGATAACCGGTGTACTGATTCATTATGTTATGCCGGACAGCTCCTTTAAATCAGACATTTTAATCAATGGGATTCTGTATGTGCTGGGAAACGGATTTATCCGTTTAATGCAGATGCTTGTTGTTCCGCTGGTGTTCTGTTCGCTGGTGTGCGGAAGTATGGCAATCGGAGATACAAAGACACTGGGAAAAGTAGGAATAAAAACCATTATTTTTTATCTGTGCACCACAGCACTGGCGGTCTGCGTGGCACTGGGGGTAGCATTTCTGATTAGTCCCGGGATGGGAATGAACCAGGTAGCATCCGAAACGCAGGAAGCCGCCAACCAGACGGTTAATTTTGCGGAAACCTTATTAAATATGATACCGAAAAATATATTTACCTCGCTTGCCGAGGGAGATATGCTGCCGGTCATCATTTTTGCATTATTTGTTGGAATTATGCTGGCGAAGCTTGGAAACAAGGCATCCACCGTATCTAATTTCTTCAGCGAATTTAATGAGGTAATGATGGAAATGACTATGGCAGTCATGAGTGTTGCACCGGTAGGTGTGTTCTGCCTGATTGCAAAGACATTTTCCGAAACAGGATTTGATGCATTCCTGCCGATGTTAAAGTATATGCTGTGCGTTATTCTTGCACTGGCAGTACAGTGTTTCGGCATATATCAGATATTACTGTTTCTATTTACCAGACTAAATCCGGCAAGATTTATCAAAAAATTCTTCCCGGTTATGATGTTTGCGTTTTCAACATCAACATCCAATACAACCATTCCGCTGTCCATTGACACGCTGCATAAAAAAATCGGGGTATCAAAGCAGATTTCATCCTTTACCATTCCCCTCGGTGCAACCATCAATATGGACGGTACATCGATCATGCAGGGGGTGGCAGTTGTATTTATTGCCCAGGCATATGGCATTAACCTTACATTTTCCGGAATATTGACGGTAATCGCCACTGCAACCATTGCGTCCATCGGAACGGCGGGTGTACCAAGTGTAGGACTTGTTACCTTATCCATGGTACTTACTTCCGTAGGACTGCCTACCGAGGGAATTGCATTAATCATGGGAATCGACAGGATTCTGGATATGCTGCGTACTGCCGTAAATATCACAGGAGATGCCGTATGCACCACTATAGTTGCAAAACAACAGGGAGCATTGAACAAAGAAGTATTTAACAGAGAAGAAAGAGAAGTGTAAGAAAGAAGCTGTTGCAAAATAGAGGAAGGCTCTATGAGCAGCAGCTTCTTTTTTATAAATATCAGTCAGAATATAAAATATTCGCAAATAGGATAGGGATAGGAAATCCGGTTTTATATACAATAGAGTTAAGAATACAATATAAGGCTGGGAGCAAAGATGGTGAATTCCTATGATAAAGTGGTAAAAAGGTTAGTTGAATACAGAAAGAGGCTGGGCTGGTCACAGGAAAAGATGTGCCGGAAACTGAACCTGTCACAGAGTTACTACAGCAGACTGGAAAGCGGCAGGAATGTTATTTCCTATGAAGCACTGGAGCTGCTGATGCAGTGTGACTGCGACATAGATCTGTTGATTACCGGCTATGAAAGAAGGGAAACAGTTCTGGATCTGCTGTTTCAGCAGTGTATTACAGAGAAAAGGGCAGAGTTTCTTATCTATATGGCATGGGTGATACGCAATGGTGCGGAGCTGGATTTATCGGATTGCTTTCAGGAGATTGACATTCTGCAGTACAAGCTTGAAAATAAAGAAAAGAAGAATTCTGTGTGGGAACGGATTCGCAGAAGCTGCGGGCTGACCCAGGAGAAGATGGCAGAGGTACTGGATATTAATATAAAGAAATACAGGGAAATAGAAAAATGCAACCGGACTGCAGATGCCATGATTTTATTAAATCTGTATAACAGGCTGCATTACCATCCAACCCTGTTGTTTGAACAATATGAGAGTTATATGCAGATATTTAATCATATCTGGATCGAGCTGCCGCAGGACTGCTGCAACAGAATGGTCAGAATGATAAAAATGGGATTGGGATATCTCAATTGTACAGACAAGGATAATGTGAAAGAAAAAACAGGATATTAGAATGTGGAATTTAGAAGAATGTGCGGGAAAAACTGCCATAATCACGGGAAACGGCAGATATATTACATATGAAAAACTGGATTTCATGCGCAAAGAATTTGCCGGGCTGATGGAAGAAAGCGGTTCGGTGTTCATGATTGCCGCAGATACAGTGTCAATGGCTGCAGCATATACCGCTTGTGTGGAGCAGGAGCGGCAGCTGCTGGTATCGGATGAGAATATTTCAGAAGAAAAATTCAAGAATTTTGTCATGCAATACCAGCCACGGTATATTTATCTGCCAATTAGGAGCAGTGTGGCAGAACAGGCAGCGTGGATTGGAAAGGAAAACAGCCTGATGATTTATGCAGGAGATGAATATGTGCTGTTTCAGATGAACAGTAATTATGGGGTGCTTCAGCCTGGGGACGGGATTTGGGAAGTTTCACCGGATGCGGGCAGACTCCGATTCCGGCAGATGCGGAAAGCAGAAAACAGAGAACATATTATTTTTTCACCATCTGTCTGCACCGAAATAAAGATGGAAATTATGAAATATTGTATTTCAAAAGGAAAAACAATGATACTGGCAGAGAGTGAGCCGGATTCAGAAATCTTCTGGAAAATAGCAGAATGGTACGGTGCAGATGCCATTCTGCTGGAGCAGATACCGGAAGGAAAAAGGATAAGGGAAAGGGTGGAACAAAACAGGAAAAATATCATATTGTTGAAGGAAAATCCATTGTTTTCAAAACTTCATAAACTTGTCGGTGGAAAATAAACAGGCAGGCATAATAAAAGGTACTGAGGAATAAATAGTTCTGAAGTACCTTTTTTGCCGTTCGTGCATAAAAACTGCGTCTCGTGCAGGAGCCATTGACAGAAGCGGATGGATATGAGATAAAATAGGTAATCGGATAAAAAAATAAGTGTAAGGAGGAAATGATTTGAAGAAAAAGACAATAAAACGAGGAATAAGTCTTCTGACAACAGCGGCACTTATCACCGGTCTGTTTTCCGGACTGGGGCAGGGGCTGTTTGTAAAGAAGGCAGAGGCAGCAGCACCGGTAAGTTACCAGAAGGCGGAGGCAGGAGTAAACCTGATTCCGGCAAAGCTGCAGAAGGTAAATCAGTTTATGAGTACCTATGTTTACAAAGAGAACGGCTACAACATTACATCAAAGTACAAGGCATATGATTACAAGAATATCAAATATGGAATGAGTAACGGGAATTCCCTTTCCACGAACAAGGATTACTGGCATAGTAAAAATGATGACTGGTATGCATACTTTGAGTATGATTTTAATAACAATGCCGTTTTAAAACAGCTGGTAGATAAGAATGACATTGACCAGGGATTCCGGGTGTATCTGCGTTCGGATCATCACAGACATGTAGGAAAGCCGGGAAGCCATAAAAAGAAATGGGATGTTGCAGAACTGATGGTGAACCGGGATGTGACCTATTACAGCGAAGAGAAAAATGATGAGCAGGGACAGCTGATCGAAGGTGTCAGGGATGTTGCGTATGGAAAAACCCATTTATTATGGGAATTGTCCCATAGAGGATGCAACTGCGGAAGTTCCGGGGCAACCGGTTCTGTGGCGTACTTAATTGATACCCAGGGGCCTAAAGTAACCGGAATTTATGCTGCGACAGATGCAGCCGGAAAGAACAGAGTAGCTGATGGCAGTGGTTTCAAAGCCGGAGAAACCGGATATCTGGTCATGGAATTTGATGAAAATATCCGGTTTGCGAATAATCAGGCAGAGGAACTGGGGCTGAATCTGGATTTGTTCGGGATATTAAATGATCAGAAAGTGGATGGGGATAAGATTAAGGCATCCCTGATCTCTTTAAATGGAACAAAGCTTGTTTTCAAATTCCAGGTACCGGAACAATTAAACGGAAGCAGCACAAATGTATATATCAAATCCGTATCTGCAGTACAGGACTGGGCAGGCAAATCGGATTCGGCATTTTCCTATGTACTGCTTGATGAAAAAGGAAAAGAATTGTCCGTGAGTGATAATATAAAGAAAATTATGACATGCTCCAGTAAAATCACTGACCTTGCAGGCAATCCGGTACAATGGAATGCAAGTGAAAAAAATGTCAGCGGAAAAGTATATCTGGATAATGTAGCACCGCAGCTGGGTAAAATTACAGCATCCGGAAGCATGATTACAGACAGGAGTGTACTGGAACCGGATAAATGGGCGGATGATATGGATCGCAGCTGTGTATTTGCAGGCATTGGTGATACCATGACATTCAGCTGCTATTTTACCGAAGCATTAAAAATTGCGGATAATGCAAAAGTAAAAGCAGTTCTGAATGTTCTGGATAAAAACGGGAATCCCGTAAAATTGAGTCTGGCAGAACATAAGATAGAAAGTGGAAAAACTTCTTCCGGAGTCGATGCGGCATCGGACAAGACCTCAACACTGATTTTTGAAACACTGACGGTTGAGGATGGAATGAGTATGAAGAACTGGGATGGTAGCAGCATTCAGATTGCAGGAATAGAAGGTCTGGATAATGCGACAGATTACCGTGGAAACAGCCTTGCGGATATGACCACGGTAACAAAGAAAGCGGCACAGCAGGAATATCTGGATGTGATTGCACCGGAGGCGAAAACGACCATTCTGGCAGGTGAGGACGGTACTTACACCCCGATATCGGAAGATGGTTTTACTTTCACATTTCCGGTCAGTGTATACGAGAACGATACGATAAAAGACGGTGCATATGCAAGTGGTATTCTGGAAAAGAACGGAACATTTTCCCTTATCATGCGGGGAGAATCCCATCCGTATGACTGGTATGTCAGCACCGAAAGGACAGTTGACGGGAATGCACAGTGGAAAGCAGGATGGACGGGAGCAGACAGGGAAAGTGCTTCAAAAAATACATTTCCGCAGCTTGACGGAAGTAATGTGGCATATCTTCATGTGAAATTAAGCAGTACCGAAGAATATGCCTATGAGAAAAATTATTTTCGTGCGGATCTGCTGGTGGAGACAGAGGATTATGCGGGAAATAAAGGAGAGAATACATTTCCGCTGCAGCATAATGCAGATACGGAAAAGCCGGTAATCGAGGTACTGGACTATTCCACTTCCATAACAGGCACACAGGCTGAAATTCAGGCAAAAGTCCGTGTGACAGACCGTTTTGGAATCGGTAAGACACTTCTCTATGAGTGGGATGGACAGACTGGCAGCAGCAATACGGCAGAAAATGTAACCGAATATGAATATCAGGTGGTATGCAGATTTGAAAAACCACAGGATCAGGATCGCGGTTCAAAAACCGTTACATTTACCATTGATGATATTGCTGGCAATAAAAATATATACCGTTACGATTTTCCGTATTGTTTTGAGAAAGTAAAATCGGATTATACCATTCAGCGCGGAACAAAGGAAAATCCGCGGACCAGTCTTGATATAGAGATTAACCAGCCGGCTTCCGTAGAACTTGGAAACGGAAGTGAAAAAACAAGAACCATGATGCTGATTCCAATGGGAACAGAAAACATCAATGGAGTGGAAGAACAGACCTGGCTTGCATTCATGCAGGGAGCGGAAGGAGATCTGGTAAAAAGCGGAAATATATTTGCAAATATGCCATCCACACCGGATGCAGCCTGGGAACTGAGCCAGTTTTATGCAAAGGGTTACTGGTATAAGATAGCCGGTACATTCAATAAGGAAGATAACAGCGGAACATTTACAAAGCAGGAAGAATATTCTGCGAGTACTTTGTATAAAGTGGGTGAGTTTATAAAGAGTCTGTACGGGGAAACGGAGATTTTATTCATTACCTCAACAGAACTTGCCACAAACAAAGATGATGAAAGCAAATGCTTTAATTTCAGCAGCGATTCGGCGAGAAATCTGGTAACAACAGAGAAGGTAAACATCGCTTCCGTATTTGAGTATCAGGCGGAATTTACCGGGGTACAGGATACGGACGGCAATCCGGTGGAATACAGATTATGTGTGGATGCAAAGAATCCGGTAGTTCCGGATCAGACCATCTCATCCCTGAGAAACATTGTGCAGGGACTGAAACTGGAAAACAGCAGGGAAAAGGACGGTGCTGTGTATGGATTTGCAGGAATTCAGACAGAGAACAGTTATTATGCCCTGATAAAGACGGACAATAATAAGGAGATCTACAGAGGAAAGATAGAACCGGTGGCACAGCAGAATCTGACTTTCCCGGTGGACATTGCAGAAAGCGGTGTTTATCAGGTAAAAGTGCATATTGCAGCAATGGATGGAAACAGCTATGATTTTTCACCGGAACAGGCATATTTTGTCGATAAAGCAACAGCCACATTGCAATTAAGCCATTATAAAAAGGCATATGTGGATCTGGATGTAAAGGATAAAAATGGAGAATCCGTAGCCAGAGTGTTTAAGGACGAGGATATCACGGCGGATATGTCCGTGGTAAAAGTAGGATTGGCAGAAATGCCGTCCGATCGTTTGACCGTGGATTCCGGTGTAAATGAAAAGGCGGAACACAGCCTGACCTTTCAAATGAAGGCATCGCAGGAAACTTCCGATGCCTATCAGGTACAACGTGTCTGGAAAATCAAAGCATGGTCCGCAGCCGATGAAAGAGGAGAGCAGCATGCACCGTGGGTAGAAATCAATGGAAATGAAATCGCTTATGAACCGGTTCTTGCAGGGGAGTTCTCCGAACAGATTTATTACAAATCAGAGGGAGACAGCGTGAAACAGCCGGTACTCCCATTAAAGTCCGGGGATAATGAAGTTACTTATGCCGTTATGGGAATGAATGGTGAAATCAGCAGAGGCCAGATCATTCTTCAGGTAAGTGATGAACTTCCGGAATTTACATTAACGGAAGATAAGACACCGACCTTATCTTCTGTAAGCATCAATCTGCCGGCACAGTTAAAGGCGGACGGCGGTATGGTCATGAGTCTGACAGACGGATGGGCATCCTACTATGAAAGCAAAAGAGATTTCAGTGAACTTGTGCCGTATGAAAGCACTGCACCGTTAAACTGGATGTTCTGCGTTGCCGACCGTTATGGAAACATGAACCGGCAACAGTATGAGGTTACGGATGTGGACGGAGATGGACCTTATTCTGTGGGGGCAACGACAGGAACAGACTACAGCGATACGGGAATTATGGATGGTGGATTTCATTTTACATTCTACGCAAATGATCACCAGTCTATTTCACCGGATAATGCCTATATGACCTTTGATACGGATTACTCGGCAGTGCTTCTGGGACTGACCGGGGACGAACGGAAGGAAAATACAAAACAGGTAACGGTGAGAATACCGGTGAACCTGGAGGGTGATATGGTATGGGAATCCTATGATGACAGATATTACGGCATTTACCGTACAAAAGTAAAGGATATTACGGATGATGAATACGGACAGAGCTACAGTATCGAGATCTGGGGCGAATTTAAGTATGATTCCGAAAGGGAAGAAAGCAGGAATTATGAGCTGACCATGTATGCGTATGATGACAGGGGAAACCGGTCAGAAGATTACAAAAGAGTTTATGAGCGGTATTCCAATGCTGCTCCGTATCTGAGTCCGTCGGAATTTCTGGGAGAGGACGGAATGTTAAAAATATCGTCTTACAGGCAGCTGCGTTCCATCAATGGATATGGTGCGGGAACATTGCAACGAAACCTGGATGATTCCCAGTGGGCATATAACTGTGAGACAACATTGCCAATGATTTCCACGGATGGAGAGTATACCCTGGAATACATGGATTTATTCGGTACAGAGTATACACAGACAATAACTGTCGGTGCATTTGGAAATGACGATATAAAAATCCGGTATTCCGAAACGGAATTGACCAATAATAATGTAATCGTCACGGTTCAGACCGTGAATCCGGGAGATTATGTGGAAGAAATCAGTGCGGTCTGCCAGGACGGTACGCAGCTTTCCGGTGAGATTAATAAAGTCTCTTCGGTTATGGCAAGCATTGAGATGGAGCAGAATGGAAGCATTACCGTAAAGACTGCTGCCGGAAAGACACATACGATCCGGGTGGCAAATATCGATAAAGAATTAAAACCTGCACAGATCGTATTCTCTTATGACGGAACACCGGAACCAGTTATGGATGAAAATTCAGAAGATAGCATTCTAACCCGGGCAACAGCAATCGTAATCTGCGAAGAAGAGATCGAAGGTCTGAATGGAAAATTAAGCTATACCTTCCCGTATGGAAGCAAAAAAGGAAGCAGCTATACCATAGAATATAAGGATATGGCAGGAAATGAAGGCAGTATCACGGCAGTTCTTCCTTATCATATCACGGCACAAACAATCGAAGAGCCGGAGGAAGACCATACAGCACCGGAATATCAGGCAGCCCTGTTAGGCATGAGAAATGATAAATACCTGTATCTGTCCGATTTCTATACCGGAGATGCCGGAAAAGACATATCGGATGCGGCAGGAGAATACCAGGCACAGAGTTATGCCATCGATTTTACGGTTACGGATGAGAGTCTGACAAAGCTGATACTGAAAAAAGCCGGAAGTCAGGCAGTGCAGTCCTTTGCGGAAGAAAGTGATGAGATAGAAGGTGTGGAAGTTTCCGGAAATCTGGTTACGATTTGTGAAAATGCGGAATTTGATTTATATCTTGTGGATGCATATGACAATGTAACCGGAATAACGGGATTTGCAATAACCAATATCGATCATACAGCACCTCATGTAAGTGCAGTATACGAACCGGTCACTACGCCGGATGGATACCAGGGTGTCAGGGTATGGTTTGATGCAGAAAACGGAGAAGAAATCTATGCATTGGATACAGGCATGATGGCAGTACGGAAGGAACTCGAAAACGGAGCCAACATATTACGATATTATAAAGATTATGACAAAAATACGACAGATGTATTTAACTATAAGGATATCTATGGAAACCGTGGTTCTGTACAGGTAGAAATCCTGGCACTGGATACGGAAAATCCGGTTGTAACGAGCATCAGCTGGTATGGCATTGGTGCGGCAGGCAAACCGGAAGATGTAAAAGATCCGGTTGGAAATGATATTATCGCAGTAATTAAGAGCAATAAGGCAGTCAGCCAGGTAAAACTGTACTGGTATGATGAGCAGGCTGCAGACAAAAAAGGAGCGGAGATTACGGAGAACGATTTGGTAAAGGCAGAATTTACCGGGGATAATGTAACCATAACGTATAAAAACAATACGGATAAGCAGATCGTTGCAGAGATTACGGCATCCGGTAACGGAAGAAATGTAACGAAGGTATTGCAGAAGATTCAGTGTATGGACAGACAAAAGCCGCAGATAACAGTGGAAAGAGAAGAACTTACCGCGGACCATCTGGGAAAAGTCTATGTCTTTACCGCAGATGAACCGGTTCTGTTTTCTGAGGATACACAGACTCCGGAGTACCGTCAGGGATATGAGTGGACAGCATTGGAAAATGGCGAAAAGACACTGAAATTTACGGATCGGGCAGGAAATATTACAGAATATACGGTAAACGTAACGGAGATTGATGACACACCTCTGACACTGAAATTCAGCAAAGCACAGGACGGAAGCAATGCCGTGGATTCCGCAGCAGATTTGAATCTTCAGGAAGGTGAGAGTGTCTATGTGCAGAGCAATAAAGATGCGTCTGTGTCCATTAACGAATCCGAGGTTTCAATCGGAGCTGGCGAATGGAAAGAGTTCCGGCTGGATATGGAGAATGGCATTTATATTCTGAAGGCAGTGGATCGCGTTACCGGAAAAGAAGTATATGAAAAGCTGATGATTCAGTTAAAAGACAGCATGGCACCGGTTATTAAATTCGACCATACTGCGGTATATCTGACCGAAGAGGTTTCGGCAGAAGAAATGAAGGAAGCCGTTCTGGCAGGAGTAACCGTAACGGACAACAGGGATGGCATTATTTCTGATTACAGTGTGGACGGAATACCGCAGGAGGTCATTCCGGGATATTATACCATACGGTTTGAAGCGGCGGACCGTGCAGGAAACAGAAGTATTGCAGAACGTACTTTGTATATTGCATACAAAAATGAACCTGCAGTACTGATAAACGGCGAAAAGGCACTGCCATACGGAGTGACGGCTGTGCATACAAATCAGATTACAGCAGAAATTGAAGGGGTAATGCAGCAGGGACTTGTGATGAAATGGAAGGCAGGAATCAAGACAACCGGACAGATGAAGTATAATGCGTCTGTGATAGAAGAAAACCAGACAATTCAGATGACACAGCCGGGATTCTACACACTCTATATCAGAACAAGGGACAGAAAAGAATATGTAACCTATATTTATGCTGATTACAGCCTGACACAGCAGGGAGGAATAGAATGAGAAAGAGAATAAAAATTAAGGCAAAGCGGATAGCGGCAGGGGCATTGGCATTCATGATGGCAGCAGGAAGTATTCCTGCCGCCGGATTGCAAGCCTTTGCAAAAGAGGAAGAAGATTATAACCTGGATAACGGATACCTGCGGGTAGAAGTTTCAGAGGAAAACGGCGGATTTTACATATCCACGGTAAAAGGAGATAAAATAAACAAAGATGATAATAATAAAAATCTTCTGTTTCATGACAATGGCGATGACACCTCGTTTACTTCTTTTCAGGTAACGAGGGGAGAAAACACAGAGGAATATATTTTCGGTGCGGATTATGAGGGAAGTTCAGAGGTAAAGCTTTCCAAAGAAAATGGAGAGATCCGGGCAGTATGGTCCGTGGATGATATTGAATTCACACAGACCATCAGTCTGGTGAAATCCGGCTCATCGGAACACGGAATGGCATATATTAGTTATACTGCCCAAAATAAGGGCGAAGAAGCACAGATCCGGGCAAGAATCCTTATGGACACCGCACTTGGATATCAGGATTATGCCTACTACAATATCGGCAGTAATTCCCTTATTGAACAGGAAACAACACTGGGTGAGGATGGATATAACAAATCCTTTTATGGATATAATGATCCGTTTTCCCCAACCATTACTTCCTATATTGTAAATGCGTCCGTAGATAACAGGGAATGTAAACCATATCAGACCATTTTTGCACACTGGAATAATGTGGCATCCACGGTGTTTGATTATAAAACCGATGACGGCATGACATTTACCAATCCAAATAATAAGAAATATCTGACCGCCGACAGTGCGGTTGCGCTGTATTATGATCTGGGAACTGTTACAAAGGATTCTTCCGCTGCGGCAGCCGTGAATTATGGCGTATTTTCCAATGAAAAAGTGCAAAGCAGCGATACAGCGGCAGTCAATATCATTGCACCGGATGTCATGGAACTGACAGCGGACAGGACAGCCTATCAGAATGACGGGTTATTTACCGTAAAGACTGACATAGAAAATATCGGAATACAGAATTATGACAGGGTAAGAGTTGCCGTGTATACAACATCCGGAATCACGGCACTGAACCAGAAAGGGGAAGATATCGGGGCAACCTACGATAACCCTTATACCATGGATTACTCTGATTTTACGGAAGGCCAGAGGCAGAGTACGGAGTGGAAGTTCAAGGCTGCACCGTCAGAAGAAGGCAGATATGCCGTGATTCATTACAAGGTTTATAATGTAAGTGATGATAAGACCTTGCAGACGGGGGAACTGCTGGCAGAAAATCTGATTGGGGAAGGCAGTACCTACATTTTATGTCCGGGTTCTGTAAATGCAATTCCTCAGATTCAGTTTACCTCATCCTCTCCGGAGATTCTGTACCATCAGGGAACAAGAAATCTGTATATTACGGGAAATAATTTCAGTATGCTTGCAGATCAGAGTACCTACCAGATATGGCTGGAAAGAGTGGACGGACAGAAAATCAATGGAGTAGCTGCATTTGAAATTCCGTCGCAGAATATAAAGATTGATACGGCAAAAAATACCATGACCGTGGTAATGACGGATGAAGTACCGGGAACAATTCCGGAAGGAATGTATCAGCTGCGGATTCATTATACACAGGCGGGAAAAGAAGATATCACGGCACCGGCACTTCGATTCCAGGTAAAGGAAGATACAAAATACAAGAATGATACCTATGGACTTCTGGTTGCGGAAAAATCAGATGACCTGAGCTATCATATCAGAAGCTATGAAAGCGAAGAAAGCTATCAGGCAGCATTAAAATCAGGTGTGGCAGACAGGGAAAAATCCCTGCTGGAATTCCGCGGAGTCTTTACCAGAAAACAGGAACAGGGTCAAAAGACAGTATATACCGGAATTTCACTGGGAAGTGAAGATAATGTCATGACCTTAAATAACTGTCTGGATATCAAAGACGGAACAGTCACCATTACAGAGGATGGAAATGGGGTAACGGTTGATTTCGATGCAAAGCTGTATACCACTGGTGCCGGAACCGGAGTCTGGCAGGGTGTCTGCGGACTTACCGCGTTAGAGAACGGTAAGGATTTCGGATTGATTCCGTATGAAGAAAATGGAGAACGGCAGAATTTTAATTATGAAACCATCACCCTGCTGTGGCCGAGTGTCGGTCAGGCAGCACAGAATCTGTTAGGAATGTTAATGGATTTGAAGTACGGGGAACTTGGTAAAATCGAACACGGCAATGGAGATGAAACAAGGGTAGTTGCCTTCGGGGCGGCACTCAGCCTCAATTTCCTAGCCAAAAACATCGAGAGCGGAACGGATAATAAATCCGTACTTGGGGATGCCTACAATGCGGCAATCCATCAGGGCGATGTCAGTGCCACGGAATTAAGGGCAATCAATAAGAGAATTCCATATGATACCGATACCGTGGATACGGACGGGGAAGATGATGATATGCTCGAATTTTCCGGCAGCATCCAGATCGATGATGTATTATTCGGTGGAAAATATCTCGGTGTATGCTTTACCGTAGAGCTTGGAATCCCGGCTTTTGTGGAAGGTATGCCTGAGGTGGAGGGAGAATTAACGGTAAAAACCGTAGGAAACTGGGAAATCGGTGTAAGCGGATCATGTGATTTCGATATGTTCTGTCTGGAAGCCGAGATTTACATAAAAAGCAATGGAAATATTATTGTTCCGGATAAATTCCGCATCTTTCTGGGAAATATCAAACCGGGAATTAATGTGGACGGAATGGGAATCCTATGGCTGCAGGGCGCGGGCGGAGGAATCGATAATCTGTATGATACCATATTCCTTACGGAAGCAGTGCCGCCGCTCCAGCTTCTGATTGAAGCACAGTTTTCTCTGATGCAGGTAATTTCCGCAAGAGCTTCCCTCGAATTAAGCCTGAGAGGAATCGGTGTGGAATTAAGCGAAGGAAAGATTGCAAATGAATTGGAAGTGCTGGAAAGTGCAAGGTTGCAATTTGACTGGTATCCGGAATTTTATTTTTTAAGTTCCGTCAATATCAATATTTTAGATGCGATAGTTGGCGGCGGCTATATCGTGGCGGAGCAGAGCGGATTCTTTGAATTCTTCGTGCATGCGGCACTGAAAGTACCGGACAGTGTACCTGTGGTCGGCGGAATGCATATTGCCAGTGCCGGTCTGGGTGCAAATAACGATAAACTCTGGGGACAGGTCAAGGTATTGACCACAAAACTTGGCATCGTCTATTACTGGGGCGGTGATATCGACTGGGGCGGAGGTGCTGCAGCCACACCGACCTATCCGGAACTGGCAGGCATGACTGTCGGCGAGGCAGGAGACGGACATTATGCAGGAGATGTACCGGTGTACTTTGATTCCGAATCAGGAAAAACACTCTATATGCATACCGGAACGAATATCAGTGGCAGAACGGGAGCAGAAGCTGTGGCTGTCTATACGGACACACAGACACCGGGCAACCGACTCCAGACCTTAGTCGGCGGAAAAGAGCACAGACTGACACTGGCAGCAAAGCAGAAAGATGAACTGCTGACCATTCAGTGGACGGCAGAAAGTGAAGAAGCAGCAAAGAACGATGTCAACAGTCTGCAGATCAGTGATGCGGATAATGGGGAAAAGTATGAACTTCATCTGCTGGATCATGAGGTAAGTGTGGAAGAACAGCAGGATGCCAATGCAAATCTCACCTATGACGCACAAAGCGGCAAGGCAGAGCTTGTCATTGCATTTACGGACAGCAGTGCATTTCAGCGGACATGGAAAATCACCACGAAACAGGTAAGCAATGTCATATTATATGATTTGGAAACCATGCCGGAGATTTCAGAGGATACTGCTGTGAAAGTACAGGATAACCGGATGATCGTAAATCTGAAAGGTACGGAAACCGGAAAATATAATAAAGTATTATTTACGGCAGTGCCGAAGGATGAAACGAAAGAATCCGTTCTTCTGTATCAGATCAAAACACCGGTCGGAGAAGGTGAAATAAGCTTTGACCTGCCGTATGATTTGGAAAGCGGGGATTATACCCTGCGGATTACGGCATCGGATGATGAGAGTAATTATTATTCCGCTGTGGATAAGGATTTTTCCTATAAGAATCCGAACCAGCCGGAGCAGCCGCAGAAAGTAACGGTACAGGCAGGCGGTAACTGCCGGATGCAGCTTGATATTACAAAGCCGGCAGAGGACATTGACGGCTATCAGGTATGCGTCTATGATGCATCCGGAACTGAAGTGGCGGGACTTGGAAATCTGATGTATACAGCGGATGGAAAATCGGTGCAGTATGATGAGGACGGAAAAATCATAAAAAGCCGTGAGGCGGAAAATAATGTTTCCATCCTTGCAGGTGGACAGTATACTTATACGGACAATGAAACCGGGGAAGAGAAAACCGTCGGACTGGAAGAAGGAAAAAGCTATGCAGCAGGAATCCGTACCTGGAAGTGTTCGGATGATGGAAAAATAATATATTCACAGGAAAAACGCACAAAATCCATGATTATGCCGGAAGTCACGACAACCGTGATCCGGGTAGAATCGGATTTGCAGACGGTTTCCGTAAAGGAAGAGAGAATAGATACAAATGCAAACAAAGTAGAATTTTCCACTCCGTATTACCGGTCCAAGGATCTGACATTTACCGTAAATGCAGAGGATAAGATAACCGGAACATGGAAGCTGGATGGCGGAAACCGGGAAGAGGACTGCGGAAAAATAACGGATGACGATCATGCAGAGATTGCACTGGAAAATCTGGCACAGGGCGGACATACCCTGGAAATTATGGGAGTCAACAGCCATAAAGATGCGGTCAGATACACTTATACATTTGGCATTGACAGTGAAGGACCGAAGCTTCTGATTTCCAGTCCGGTCAGCGGTTCCGTATTTGACGGAACTTCCGGAGAACTTCTGATACAGGGGCTTACGGAAGAAGGAACAAAACTTACCATTACAGACAAAGAATCCGGAAAGGTTTATCTTAATAAAAAAGAAGTTCAGACGGATCATTCCGGACTGTTTGAAGAAAGTCTGGTCATGGATACGGAAAATATTTCTCATACTCTTGTGGTTACGGCAGAGGATTCTGTTGGAAATACAACGAAAAAAGAAATCGGCCTGATAAATTCGGCTTTGGGAATGATAGAATCGCTGGATATTTATTCTGAAAATATGTTGGTAACAAATAAAACCTTATCTTCCGGCGGAACATATTCCCTGCGGCTTCTGGCAAATCTGACGGATGGAAGAAGGCTGGATATCACAGATTCTTCCCTGGTCGAATGGAAACAGAATACGATAGAGGGAACGGCAGAACTGAAGGAAGAAAATGGAAAAATCGTATTGAGAACCGGGGCAGATGCTACAGGTATGCTTACTGCGAGATTCCAGATCAGCGATGCGGGGGCATATTCCGTATCAGCGGGATACAAGGCATCCGGAGAGGTAACTTTAACGGATGAAAATACAGTCCTGATTCTTCCGGAAGAAAATTATTATACGGGAAATGAAGTAAAACCTGTTCCGAAAGTATATTATAAAGGAACACTTCTGACAGAAGGTGTGGATTACAGCATTTTCTATGAGAATAATACAGAAGTAACGGACACGGAGAAAAAAGCGGAAGTAACCATTACCGGACAGGGAAATTACAACGGAAATGTTACAAAAACATTCAATATCATATATTTAGACAGCAGTGATACCTATACCGTAACGGAAATCAATGGAGAAAACGGATGGTATACCACAAAAGTGGAGATTACACCGAAGGATGGATATGAGATAGCGGATTTGTCACAGGATGACCAGGCACAGGAAAAGAGTGGAAATTATCGGACGGAAGCAATTGAAATCAGTGCGGAAGGAGAAAATGTGCAGGAATTCCGGATTCGCAGAATATCGGATCTGGCGGTATCGGATAAGCTCCGGTCGGAGATAAAGATTGACCGGACGGCACCGACAGGCAGCATATCCCTGAATGAAAAGGCATGGAATACATTCCATACCGTGACCGTATTCCGGCCATACCGGCTGACAGAGAATCTGTTCCGGGTGGATGCCATGGATGCGGTAAGCAAGGTTGCAGGAATCCGCTATTTCCTCGCAGAGGATAGTGTGTATGCGGATGTACAGGAAATGTTAGATGCTGCACCGGACTGGCAGGCATATGACAGCAGCAATCCGCCGGAAGCAGAAGAAGGAAAGAAGCAGACCATGTATGTGAAGATTACGGACATGGCAGGAAATGTCACTTACCTTAATTCAGACGGAATCCTTGCAGATACAACGGCACCGGTAATAAGCGGAGTACGGATAAAAGAGGATGACAGTCTGAAACCGCTGCAGGCAGACATTGCATTTACAGTAAATGAAGCAGGAACGTATTATTACGCACTTGTGACGGAAGGCATGGAAGTGCCAGAGGCAGAACAGATCATATCCGGAGAGACAGAAGCCATAACCGGATCAGGAAAAGTCACAGAGGATCAGGCTGGAAAAGAAATCAGTATTACCGTACGGGGACTGCATAAAAATACAGAGTATACACTGTATGTTATGGCAGAAGATCAGGCGGTGAATATCCGCACCGGTGAGCGGGACGCAAATCGCAGCGGTCTTATGACGGCAGAAAAGCCGGTAAGAACACCGGATATCAGGACAGAGATCAGCCAGCCGGAGATGGTATTTGAGCTGCCGGAAACAGTTTTCTATACCGGAAGTGCGGTAACACCGGATCTTATGATTAAAAATGGTGACATTGTTTTAACAGAGGGTGTGGATTACATACTTACCTGGGAAAATAATGTGGAAATCTCAAAGGAAAACAGTGCGAAGGTAAAAGTCACAGGTATGGGTGATTATACCGGAGAAAAAGAACTTATATTTAACATCTGCTATATGAGTGATGAAGGTACATGGAAGATAGCCGGAAATGAAGGTGAGGACGGATGGTACCGCAGTGTGGCAGTAGCGGCTGAACCGGGATATCGGGCAGAGCCTGAAATAATCGTGGAAGAAGGAGAACAGGAAATATCCTTCCGCATAAGAAGAACAGAAGATCAGGCACTTTCAGATCTCATCACGGTACGGATAAAGGCGGATTACACAAGCCCGCAGGGAACATTAACCATAGCAGGTCAGGAATGGAACGGATTCCGTGAAGAGGCAGGAGAGATACAGGCAGGTCAGAAAAAATATCCGCTTGCCATAACAGCATCGGATAAGCTGAGCGGAATTTCCTCGGTTTGCTACGCAGTATCGGAAAAAACGTATAAAAATACCGATGAACTCAGCCAGGCAGAGCTTACCTGGAACAGCTATGAAGCCGGTAAGTCAGAGTTTGCGGCTGTGGACGGAATGACTGTGTATGTCAGAATCATCGACAGGGCAGGAAATGTAACTTATATAAATTCCGGCAGATTTGCGGTGGATGATTCCGGAGAAGAAACAACACCGGGAGAGACACCGGAAGAAACGACGCCGGGAGAGACAGAAATGCCGGGGGCTGTAACTACAGCAGCAGAACGGATGACCGAGCAGACAACGAAACAGGAAAAGACACAGGAAACAACACAGAAACGCAGGGAAACTGCAAAACAGGAAAAATCAGAGAATACAGGAGATAATGCCCATACGGGTATCTGGCTCATGATTCTTGGATTTGGTACGGCAGGAATACTCGCCGGAAGACAAAGAAAGAAAAATGTAGAATAAAACGGAAATCCCCTTTCGGAAATTTACGTCCGGAAAGGGGATTTTTCGGTGTGTGACAGGTGTGCCTGGAAGTGGAACAATCCTGTCACATATTGAAAGCACCGGTGAAATGTGTATAATAATGGCATGGCAAAAAGTGAAAAGAGGGGAGAGTTTATTTGCTGTTTTGTCAAATAAAACAGGAAGGACTCATTTAGAAAATGAGACGGGTATGTTTATGAGGAAAAAACATATGAAAGCAATAGCCCTTGGCATGGCAGCCGTGATGACGGTAACACCTGTATGCCCCGCTGTATATGCCGTGGATACGACCGTGCAGACGGGAACTGAAGTCAGGGACAGCATGCACAACATCAGCGGAGATCTGACGGTTACGTCATTTTTTAATGAAAAAACCAATGCGGTATTATTTCAGGATGGCGATACCTATAAGTTCAGATTCCACAATACATCCAATGGCCAGTATAACTATGAAAACTATGTCATAGGAATAATAGGAACAGACATGGATGCCTACACAGATTTTCTGGATGCAGTAGCTATATTGAGAGCCGATACCTGGGGCTGGGGCGGAGGAATGAGTGATTTCGTCACACCGGATGGAAATGGAAATCAGATTCAGTTTAACACGAATATTGAGTATGAAAATAATGTGTTTGAATCCATGATGCAGGAAGGTGCAGACTGTGAGGTTATCTTAAGAAGAGTCGGTGACACCATTATCTATTCTGCAAAAATCGGTGATTATACCGCAAGTTCGCAGATGACATCAGGAATCACACTTCCGGAAGACTGTTATATCTTCTTTACCGGAGAAAATTGCAGTTTAACCGGATTTGAAACAGAGTACACCAGAAACAATGAACAGACCTCTACAGATGCTCCGGAACAGACAGATACGGATGCATGGGAAGAAACCACAACAAGGAAACCGGATTCCGGTACAGGGGATGAGGATACTGCACAGGAAATTTTAACGGTGGAAGATATACCGGATAAAGCATTGTATGCGGCTATTCTGAATTATGCAGACAGTAATGGTGATGGCATGATCCAGAAAGCAGAAGCAGCAGGTATATATTTTTTATCTGTATATGAAACAGTGAAAGATTATACCGGACTGGAATATCTTACGAATCTGAACAGCCTTTATTTTGGCGGTACAACAGATGAAAACGGTATGGATGAATTACTTGAAAAGTTATCCGGACTGAAAAAACTGGATGCATTATATCTCCCGGCAGGTACAGCGGTAAATGAAGATCAGATGAAAATTCTGTATCAGATGGCTTTGAAAACTATAGACTTATATTTGGATGACTTTGATTTGTTAACTCCGGAAGGTGCGGAAGATATGCCGTTTTTTCAATCAGTGGAAAATATGTGTATACGGGTTAAAAATCAGGATTTTTCATTTTCAAAATTATCTACGGTGAAAAATCTTCAGTCTATATCTATCTATATAGGAGAAGATGGAAAAATTTCAGATTTATCCGCACTGGGAAGTTTGGAAAGATTGGACCGATTTTTTGTGAGCGGTAATCTGTCAGGAATGGAAATTACAGCAGATGTCCTGCCGCCTATAAGAGAAATAGAAATATTTAATTCTGGACAGGAAGCGATTATTGATACCCGGTTGTTTCAGACGGCAACGTATATAAGAATGAATAATATGCAGCTTAGAGGTTCATTTGATGACATAAACAAAGGAATATTTTCTATTCAGATGACTGACTGCAAACTTCCGGATAATGCAACAACCGTGGATTTATCCAGGTTTACTGAAGTTGCGTATGTGTATATGGACAATATGGGACTGACAGAAGTGTCAGGACTTGATAAGCTGAAAAGTTTAGAAAATTTATCCCTGAAACAGAATAAACTGACAGAGATAACAGGCCTTGATAAGCTTGGAAGTATGAATAGCCTGGATTTAAGTTATAATGAATTATCGGCAGTTCCGGCATTAAGCGGATATCCTTTTAATCTGTATCTGCAGAATAATAAGATTACAGATACATTTGTTCTGTCGACACTTCAGAATGGCAGCAGGATAAGCTATCTTGATTTATCTGACAATGAGATTACATCTATAAAGGATGCAAACCTTATTTCCTTAAGTGGTTTGTCAAATGTTGACAGCCTGAAGCTTGAGGGAAATAAGCTGAGTCTGGATGAAGTAAAGGGATATGTACCGGAGAAATGCAGTGCTGATATATCCTGGCTGGCGGAGGCAACATCCGTCCGGGCAGCAGATGTAAAAATGGTATATACCTGGTTAAACAGCGAATTGATCGCAAGTGATATCGATGCTTATATGAATGGTACATACACCGGTTCTGCACAGAAAGTTAATCTGAATTACTATACAACTGCGGACAGTGTGCTTATCGAAAGTGAATTGCTGGAGTTCATTCGTGAACAGGTTCCGGAAAGTGTGCTTAAAATTAACCATGTGGATCTTGATAATGATGTGATAACGAATGCCGTCACATGTGATTTTTCCAAAGTACCGGAAGATGTAAATGAATTTACAATCAACATCAATGTCACACAGGTAATATCTGCTCCGGAAGAAGTAAAGGATGCACTTGGTATTAGAAGTGTATGTGCAGGATTTAAAACTGAAAACAGTAATCCGGAATACATTACTATTTCAGAAACTACAAGAGATCAGGAGTATAATGTATATTCTTATGAAAATGCAGCACTGAAACGTATTGCAAAAGATATTTACTATAGCAGTATTCTGGAAAAGAAAGAAAACGGAACTTATCCGGAGGAAGGTTATTATTATGTTCCTGTTACAAAAGATATTTATTATAATTATACTGAGGAAACAGGAAAGTATACAGATCCGATGAAGAATCAGGAAGCTCTTATGGATAACGAAGCTTTCTTAAATGCAGTAGAGTCTGCGTCAGAAGGAGACGAGATAACTGTTACAATGGCTCAGGGAAGTATACTTGCAAATGTCTGGAATGGAATAATTGAAAAGAAATTATCTGTAAATATCAGATATGTAAATTCAGCAGGAGAAATCAAATATATCTGTCATATTAACTATACGGATATGAAGGAAATTGAAGAAGATCATTTTGTTTTCATACAACTGTCTGACCGTAAAGCAGAGTTTAACCAGCCATTGCAGTATTATCTTACTGTATTGGAATACAGACCGGAGAATAATTATTTTATAAGTTCACCAATGCAGGGATTTACGGCAACAATGGATGTTTATGCAGGCATTAATCTTGCAAATGGTGAGAATGGATATTCTTTGGCAGATACCTATTATGTACTGGATAAAGATATGAAAAAACAGCTTGCTTATAAGGCAGGAGATAAAACATATCTTACAACTGCAGGAATGATAACTGTGGAATTAAGCTCTGAAAATAATGAGGTTACTATTATTAGTACAGATATGAAAGACAGGAAATTTGCAGAGGCGGAAATTCCGGAATACAGTGACGATATTGTATACAAGAATGGAGAAACTGTATTTGAGGCAGCCGGAAAGAAAATTTCCAGTCTGAATGTAAAGGGAACAGGTAACAAGCTGACCATTTCCACAACCATAGATTTTGAATCATCATTATATGACAGTGGACAGGTATTATATACACTGGAGTCCAGAAAATCTTCAAAATTTATTGCAATTAAAAGATATTATGGAGAACTGATCCTGGATACCTCATTTGGAGAACGTACTTTATTGGAAAGCTATATGCTGGAGGAAGGTGTCAATGAGGTGACAACAAACCTGACAGAAGCAGAAAACGGTGGTACACATATTATAATATTGGTTGGAAACAAGAAAGCATATGAGGGTGACCTTGATATGAAGCTTTCTGATATGGAAACATTTTATAGTGAAGACAGCGGTTTAAATAATACATATTTTGGATATAATGGTAAAACATCAAAAATTATTGGAACAAAGATTCTGGCAGGAACAGTACTTCCGGCAGATATTGTAGAAGGCAATGTAGTACGGAAGACAGACGAAATAACCGGAGATTATAAGATTGGCGGATTCTTTACTGAAAAAACAGATGCCGTAGAATTAAAATCCGGTGATACTTACACCTTTACCTTCCATAATAAATCAACCGGAAGCAATAACTGGGAAAATTATGTTATGGCTGTTATCGGAGAAATCGGATATGATTATGTGAATAATTCAGATGAAGTATTAATTGTCCGTGCAGATGCATGGGGCTGGGGCGGCGGAATGTCTGATTTTGGAGAACCTGACTCGAACGCAGAAAATAAACTGGTATTTACCAGCAATATTGATGACTGGAATGCATGGAATGAACTTATGGCATCCGGAGCTGATTGCAAAGTGACTCTCTCAAGAAATGGAGATACTCTGGTATACACGGCAGTTATGGGCTCTTATGAAGTAAAATGTACGGCGGTTTCCGGTTATTCACTTCCGGAAAGCTGTTATGTATTCTTTACCGGAGAAAACTGTGAATTAACAGGATTTAAGACAGTAAAAGAAAAACAGCCGGAAGAAACTACCACAGAAGAAACTACAAGTAAAGAAGAAGTAACCAGTACAGAAGAGGAAACCACAACCAAAAAGGTAGAGGAAACAACTACGAAGAAGGAAGAGGCAACCAGTACAGAAGAGGAAACCACAACCAAAAAAGTAGAAGAAACAACTACGAAGAAGGAAGAGGCAACCAGCAAGGAAGAGGAAACCACAACCAAAAAGGTAGAGGAAACAACTACGAAGAAGGAAGAGGCAACCAGCAAGGAAGAGGAAACCACAACCAAAAAAGTAGAGGAAACAACTACGAAGAAGGAAGAGGCAACCAGCAAGGAAGAGGAATCTTCAACAAAGAAAGTGGAAGAAGAATCAACCACGAAGAAAGAGGATAAGGTAAATAAGAGTGAGCCGGTTAAGGTAAGCGACAGCAAGATCGTAGATTCCGAAAAAGTTCTGACAACTGCTGTGGACAAGATGAAATCAACTATTCTTAAGACCATAGAGGTTGTATCAGATAAGGCACAGACTCTGACAAAAGAAGTATTTGATACGATCCAGAAGGAAGGAAAGAATCTTACGGTTGGTGTTACAGATGAAGATAATAAACTTCAGTATTCCTGGACCTTCTCAAACAGAACATTAGCAGATACGGATATGAATATCGATCTGGGAATTAAGTTTGATACAGAGAAAAAGGAAGAGATCAAAAAACTGACTGGCAGGGAAGATGCCATGTATCTCTCATTTGCACATCACGGAGAACTTCCTGGACCTGCAACGATTAAATCCTATGTGGGAGATAATTACCAGAATGGTGAAAAGATTTACCTGTATTACTTTGACGAGGAACAGAATAAGATTCTCATGATCGGCAATACTGCATTAGAAGTAAAGGATGGCTATGTAGAATATACCATTACACATTGTTCCACTTACTTCTTTATGGAAGAAAAACTTGACGGAGTAGAAAAAGATGCAAGATCTTTAGACGATGCAAGTTTATCCGTAACAGATGAAAAAGCAGTTCTGACGATAAATGGTACAAAAGTTCCAACAAATGAAAGCACAGCAGTAACAGAAACAACAAACACAACGAAAGCAGATAATACAACAGCAACAACAAAACAGAAAGCAGCAGATATTCCGGCAACCGGTGATACAGCAGATTCTGTGAGATATCTTGTTATGATGTTTGCATTCGCAGTGATTACAGTGCTGACAGGAAATGCAGTAAAGAGAAACAAAAATAAATAGGCAAAATGTATGACAGGGTCTGTCGCATAGCAATATGTGGCAGGCTCTGTTTTTGCGGAATAATTGTAACAAAAAGATTGACAAAAAAGAAAGAAATATGAGTATATTGCTTGATTTCGAGGGGATAGTTTGTTATAGTAGATGTGATTGTTTGTGAAGAACTTGGATATTTCATAAGAAAGAAAGGATAAAATATATGAATCAGGACAACATTATTTTAATTGGCATGCCGGGATCTGGAAAAAGTACGGCAGGTGTGGTACTGGCAAAGTTTCTTGGATATGATTTTGTAGATACGGATCTTGTAATTCAGGAAAAAACAGGAAAACTTCTGCATGAACTGATTACGGAATACGGACTGGATGGGTTTAAGAAGATTGAAGAAGACATCAATGCAGGGATTTCCTGTCAGAAATCCGTAATTGCTCCGGGTGGAAGTGTCATTTATGGGGAAAAAGCCATGAAGCATTTTAAAGAAATTGGAAAAGTTGTCTATTTGAAGATAAGCTATGAGGAACTGGAAGGAAGACTGGGAAATCTGCAAAGCCGTGGAGTAGCATTGAAAGAGGGACAGACCCTGCTTGATTTGTACCATGAGCGGGTTCCGTATTATGAAAAATATGCCGATATTACAATAGAGGAACAGGGACTCGGCGTCGAAGAAACGATTAACCGGATTGCAAAAGAACTGGGGCTGAATTCTTAGTAATGGTTTGATTTACATATACAATAAAGATAAATTATAAATTTGCAGTTAATCATGATACAAAAAGAAAGTGAGAAGTAGAATGAAGTGGAATAAATTTACTTTAAAAACAACAACACAGGCAACGGATCTGGTAAGTGGAGTATTGATTGAAAATGGAATAGACGGAGTGGAGATTCAGGATAATATTCCGCTTTCCGAAGAAGATAAAAAGAAGATGTTTATAGATTTCCTGCCGGAGCTTCCAAAGGATGAAGGAGTGGCATATCTGAGCTTCTATATGGAAGAATTAAGTCCGGAAGAAGAGAAGGAAAAGATGGATGCCGTCATGGCTGGAATTGAAGATCTCAAAGATTTTGTAGATGTCGGGGAATGTACGATTGTGAAAGGAGAAACACAGGATACGGACTGGATGAATAACTGGAAACAGTTCTTTCATTCCTTTGAAGTAGATGGTATTGTGATTAAGCCGACCTGGGAAGAGAATAAGCCGGAATATGATGGTAAAATGGTAATCCAGATCGATCCGGGCATTGCTTTTGGAACGGGGCTGCATGAAACAACACAGCTTTGTATGAAACAGCTTCATAAATATGTCAAAGAGGATACCAGAATCCTTGATATTGGCTGTGGAAGCGGTATTTTATCCATTATTGCACTGAAACTCGGTGCGGATTCGGCAGTCGGCATAGATGTGGACGAGCATGCAATTACTGCTACCTATGAAAATCTTGAGGTAAATAATATTGCACAGGACAGATGTAAAGTAATTGCCGGAAATATTTTAGAAGATTCCTCTATTTCAGATGAAATCGGTTATGAATGTTACGATATTGTTGCAGCAAATATCCTTGCCGATGTGTTAGAGCCGCTGACACCGATTGTTCCAAAACATCTGAAAAAGGGCGGAGTCTATATTACCTCCGGAATTATTGACAGCAAGGAAGAAGAAGTAACAAAGGTAATACAGGCACAGCCGGAACTGGAGATTGTAGAAGTAATCAGAAAGAATGACTGGGTATCCATTACTGCAGTGAGAAAGTAGGCGGACATGCATCATTTTTTTACAACTCCGGAAGAAATCGGGGAAGAATATATAAGAATAACAGGACCTGACGTAAATCATATCCGCAATGTGCTGCGGATGAAGCTGGGAGAAACCATGCTGATCAGCGATGGGAAGGGAAAAGATTACTGCTGTGAACTGGCAGAACTTGGTGAAAGTGAGGTTCTTGCTAAAATCACGGATGCGGAATACGAGGGCACAGAGCCGGTATGTGAATTTTATTTATTTCAGGGACTTCCGAAGTCAGATAAGATGGAACTGATTGTCCAGAAAGCGGTGGAACTGGGGGTTAAAGAGATTATACCGGTTGCAACAAAGAGAGCCGTTGTAAAACTGGATGAGAAAAAGGCACAGAAAAAGCAGGAACGCTGGCAGGCAATCGCCGAGAGTGCAGCGAAACAGTCCAGAAGAGGTATTATACCGAAAGTATCAAAGGTTATGGGTTTCAAAGAAGCACTGGCATATGCAGAAAGTCTGGATAAAAATATCATTCCATATGAGAATTATAAAGATATGGAAGAAACCAGAAAAGTACTGGATGAGATTCAGGAAAATATGAAAGTCGGTATTTTTATCGGACCGGAGGGCGGATTTGATGAAACAGAAGTGGAACAGGCGTTTGAATACGGAGTCCGTCCGATTTCGCTGGGAAGAAGGATTCTGCGTACAGAAACCGCAGGCATGGCAATTCTTGCTATTTTAATGTTCCGGATGGAATAACTAAAATTGGAAATTGGAGAATAAAATGGAAGCATATTTGGATAATTCCGCAACAACCCCGGTATCTCAGGGGGTAAAGGAAATTGTAATAAAGACAATGATGGAGGATTATGGAAATCCTTCTTCCATGCATATGAAAGGTGTGGAGGCTGAACGTTATCTGCGTCAGGCAAAGGAAATTCTGGCGAAAATACTGAAAGTAAATGAAAAAGAGATTCTATTTACTTCCGGAGGAACAGAGTCTAATAATCTTGCACTGATCGGCATTGCAAATGCAAATCACAGGGCAGGAAAGCATATTATCACAACATCGGTGGAGCATGCCTCGGTTTTAAATACAGTAAAATATCTGGAAGAGCAGGGATTTGAAGTAACCTGGCTTCCAGTGGATGAGCATGGACATATCCGCCTGGAGGATTTAGAGGCGGCATTAAGAGAAGATACAATTCTGGTATCCATGATGTATGTGAATAATGAGATTGGTGCATTAGAGCCGGTCGAAGAGGCAGCAAAGCTGATCCATCAGAAAAATCCGAAAACCATTTTTCATGTGGATGCCATACAGGCATTTGGAAAATACAGAATTTATCCGAAGCGACAGGGAATTGATGCCCTGAGTGTAAGTGGACATAAAATACACGGACCGAAAGGAACGGGATTTTTATATGTGTCAGAGAAAGTAAAGATCAAGCCGATTATTTTTGGTGGCGGACAGCAGAAGGGAATGCGATCCGGAACGGATAATGTGCCGGGAATTGCAGGAATTGCAGAAGCGGCAAAAGAAGCTTATGAGAATTTCGATGAAAAAACGGAACGGATGTATGAACTTAAGGATTACCTTATTGAAAAGCTTTCTGCCATAGACGGTGTGAAGATAAACAGTGAAAATGGAAGGGCAGGTGCGCCGCACATCGTGAATGTCAGCTTTGTCGGTGTCAGAAGTGAAGTTATGCTGCATGAACTCGAAAGTCATCAGGTCTATGTTTCCGCAGGATCGGCATGTTCATCCAATCATCCGCATATCAGTGAAACACTTGCCGGAATCGGACTGAGTGCAGAAGAGATTGATTCGGCGATCCGGTTCAGCTTCAGTGATCTGACCACAAAGGAAGAGCTGGACTATGCGGCTGACATTATCGCAGACAGAATACAGACGTTGAGAAAATTTACAAGAAGAAAGTAAAAAGTAAAGAGGTAAATATGAAGTTTAAATCATTTTTGATAAAATATGCAGAAATCGGTGTAAAAGGGAAAAACAGATTTTTATTTGAAGATGCACTGGTGCGTCAGATTAATCTGTCCCTGAAAAATATAGACGGACAGTTTCAGGTATACAAAGAAGTGGGAAGAATCTATGTGGATGCACAAGATTACGACTATGACGAAGTCATTGATGCATTAAGACATGTTTTCGGTATTGTTGGAATCTGCCCGGTGGTACAGATTGAAGATAATGGATTTGATGATCTGAAAGAAAAAGTAATTTCCTATATGGATGAAATGTATCCGGATAAAAAGATTACTTTTAAAGTAAATGCGAGAAGAGCCAGAAAGAATTATCCGCTGGCTTCCATGGAAATCAACGGGGCAGTCGGTGAAGCTATACTGGATGCATTTCCGGATATTCGTGTAGATGTCCATCATCCGGATGTGATGTTAAACATCGAGATCCGTCAGGTGATCAATATTTATTCCGAAACTATACCGGGACCTGGAGGTATGCCGGTTGGAACTGCAGGAAAGGGCATGCTTCTGCTGTCAGGAGGAATAGACAGCCCTGTGGCAGGTTATATGATAGCAAAACGTGGAGTATCCCTGGAAGCCGTATATTTCCATACACCGCCATATACCTCGGAACGTGCAAAGCAGAAAGTGCTTGATCTGGCAAAGAAAGTAGCTGCCTATTCCGGTCCGGTTAAATTAAATGTCGTTAATTTTACGGATATCCAGATGTACATTTATGAGCAGTGTCCGCATGAGGAACTGACCATTATCATGAAGAGATGTTTTTATAAAATTGCAGAAAAGATTGCAAAGGCTCATGGCTGTCTTGCACTTGTAACAGGAGAGAGCATCGGCCAGGTATCCAGCCAGACCATGCAGTCCTTAGGGGTAATTAACCGGGTATGTGAGGAACTGCCGGTATTCCGTCCGCTGATTGCTTTCGACAAGCAGGATATCGTAGATATATCAGAAAAGATCGATACTTATGAGATATCCATTGCACCATATGAGGACTGCTGTACAACCTTCGTGGCAAAACATCCGGTAACAAAGCCGAATCTGAAAGCGATTGAGCGTTCAGAAGTTAAGATTCAGGAAAAAATTGACGATATGATAGAAGATGCCGTAAATCAGGTGGAAGAAATCATGATTTACGCATAAAGTTACAAGAGAAAGAGGATATAAATAAATGAAAAAGAAATTCTTAAAGACATTGCTCGTGACAGCAGTAATGGGAGCAATGTTTTCATTTCATGCCTATGCAGGGGAAACGAAGGAGCTGATCCCGATGGATCAGATAAATGTTACGGAAGATGCGGACGGATCGGAGGATGGTCAGCAGGGAGCGAGAGAGTATGCAAAACAGCAGGCGGGAGAAAGTGTCAGAGAAAATATGGGAAGAGGCTATCAGTTCCGTTATCTTTCTTCCACGGCGGTAGATTCCGGGTATTATGCGGATACGGAGCAGCAGGGTGTGGATGTTTCCTATCATCAGGGATATATTGACTGGGCACAGGTAAAGGCAAGTGGAATGGAATTTGCCATGATCCGTGTAGGCTACCGTGGCTATGAGGGCGGAAATATTGCCGGGGATGTACGTTTTGAAGAGAATATACAGAATGCACTGGCGGCAGGAATGAAAGTAGGTATCTATTTCTTTTCCCAGGCACTTACCGATCAGGAAGCGAGGGAAGAGGCAAGCTATACCATCAATATGATTCAGAAATATAATATCACTTATCCAGTTGTTTTTGACTGGGAAACGGCACCGGGCTACCGGACTTATGATATTCCGCTGGCATCCTGGCAGATGAATGATATGGCCACCGCATTCTGTGATATGGTGGCATCCTATGGCTATATCCCTATGGTATATTCCAATACCACTGATTTTAAGAACCGTTATGATTATGCGTCCCTTTCTTCCAAATACTATATCTGGTATGCCAGATATCCAAGTTATTATGGGGGAACGACATGGTATCATTCCGGCGACAGAAAACCGAATTATGATAATAATATCCAGTTCAATATCTGGCAGTATATGAGTGATGGAACCGTACCGGGAATCCATACGGATTGTGATGTAAATGTTACTTTTAATGATTTTACAAAGGTAAGGCAGCCGGCTCCGATGCCAGCACCAACACCGACACCGGTGGAAGTCCAGCTGTCAGCAAGTGATTCTTCTATTTGCATAGACAGTGGAAACAGGATTATTTCAGGACTGAATGCTGGAGTAACTTCCACGGATCTGCAGAATAGCTTCAGTGGATTTAATGTCAGTGTAAATGGAAACAGTCCGGCAAGTTCACAGGTATTTACCTTAAAAACAGGGGATGAACTGGTATTCACCCCGAAAGAAGCATATACATATCTTACCGTGACAACATACAATCTGGCAGTAACCGGTGATGTAGACGGGGATGGGGAGATGAATGTCCTTGATATGGAAAAGATTCAGAAATCATTACTGGGAATCGGCCCATTGACCACATTGCAGCAGAGAGCTGCAAGAATGACAGGATCAGATGAAATAAGCATATTCGATATGGAAAGAATCCAGAAATGCCTGATCGGATTAGACCACTTATAAAAGTGGAAACAAAAAAGCAGCCGCTAAAAAGCAGCTGCTTTTCCTTGCCTATACAAGATAAGGTTTAAGTACGTTTAAGATTTCTTCCATTCCGGATTCATCAGCATGGATGCATAAGTCAATTGGCTTGGATAAGTCAAGACTGAAAATACCCATGATGGATTTTGCATCGATGACATATCTGCCGGATACTAAATCAAAATCAGTATCAAACTTAGTGATTTCGTTTACAAATGCTTTAACCTTATCAATAGAATTTAAGCAAATCTGAACTGTCTTCATAATAAAACCTCCTCGAAAAAATATAATTGAATTATTTTAGGATATGAGGTAAACTTTTTGGTATGACCCCATTTGTATATATAGTACCTTTAAAAACGTTAAAAGTCAATGTAAAAAGTGTTAAAATTAATAATAAACTGGAGAGCAATATGTTAAATAAAAATAGAAAAGTGGCATTTCACACACTGGGATGTAAAGTAAATTCATATGAAACCGAGGCGATGCGGAATCAGCTGGAACAGAACGGATATGAAATCGCAGATTTTAAGCCAGGTGCGGATATTTATATTATCAATACCTGTACTGTTACCAATATCGCGGACAGAAAGTCAAGACAGATGCTGCATAAGGCGAAGAAAATGAATAAAGATGCGGTAGTAATTGCCGTAGGATGCTATGTACAGGCGGCAGGGGAAGAACTGCTGAAGGATGAAGCCATTGATATTGTGGTCGGAAGCAACAGAAAGAGTGAAATTGTTCATATAATTGAGGAATATTATGCCGGAAAGGATCACAGCTACCTTTCTGATATTTCCAAATCCTGTGCATATGATGATATGGAAATGTCATCCCTTGCGGAACGTACCAGGGCATTTATCAAGATTCAGGATGGATGTAACCAGTTCTGTACCTACTGCATTATTCCGTATGCAAGGGGAAGAATCCGCAGCAGAAAACTGGAAGATATCAGACAGGAAGTGGAAAAACTGGCGGCAAACGGATATCAGGAGGTTGTGCTGACGGGGATTCATTTAAGCTCTTACGGCAGGGATCAGGAAGAAAATGTTACCTTGTCAGATGCCATCCGTGTGGTTTCCGAAGTGGAAGGGATAAAAAGAATTCGTCTCGGCTCACTGGAGCAGGGCATTATTACAGAAGAATTTGTCCGGGAACTTTCTGAAAACCCGAAATTTTGTCCGCAGTTCCATCTTTCCCTGCAGAGCGGCTCAGAAACCGTGTTAAAGCGGATGAACAGGCATTATACCCCACAGCAGTATGAGGAAAAATGTAATGTGATCCGTAGATATTTTAAGAATCCGGCATTTACCACGGATATTATTGTCGGATTTCCGGCTGAAACAGAGGAAGAATTTGAGGAAACCATGCAGTTTGCAGAGCAGATCGGCTTTTCAAAGATTCATATATTTAAGTATTCCATGCGAAAAGGTACTCCGGCAGCAAAGATGGAACACCAGGTAGCAGATTCCATAAAGACAGAGAGAAGTGAAAAGCTGGAAAAATTAAATGAAAAGCTGGAAGAAAACTACAGAAGATGCTTCCTGGAACAGGAGGAAGAGGTTCTTATGGAAGAACGGATCCTGGTGGACGGACAGCGATATTTTGTCGGACATACCAGGGAATATCTGAAGATAGCAGTGGTTACGGAAGAAGATCTGGAGAATAAAATGGTTCAGGTCAGGGTGAAAAAAATGTTAAATAAGGAAATATTACTTGCAGAAATAGTAAAAATATATTAAAATAGTTTCAAAGTGTGTGCGTGAGAAGAAAATGAATAGAAGTTTTCTTTTAGAAAAAGCATATCCATTATTTATAGAAAGGTGATGTACGGAAATGAATGGTAATCAGATGAACAATACACAGTACTTTAAAACAGTACCTGATACAAAACTCGAAGTAAAACAGGTTTTGGAAGATGTTTATAAGGCACTTATGGAAAAGGGATATAACCCGGTAAATCAGATTGTGGGATATATTATGTCCGGAGATCCGACCTATATAACAAGTCATAATAATGCAAGAAGCATGATCATGAAAGTTGAGAGGGATGAGCTGATCGAAGAGGCACTGACATACTATATTAATAACAAATTGAAATAATCATGTTCCAGGAGGAGGGATTCAGATGAGAGTAATGGGACTTGATTATGGTTCAAAAACCATGGGAGTTGCAATATCGGACGAGCTGATGATGATTGCAACCGGATTGGAAATTATACGGCGGGATTCCGAGAAGAAGATAAGAAAGACATTAATACGCATTGACGAGCTGATCGCTGAATATAATATAGGAAAGATTGTGCTTGGACTGCCGAAGAATATGAATAATACACTCGGAGAACGGGCAGAGAAATCTTTAGAACTGAAAGAAACCCTGGAACGCCGCACCGGACTGGAAGTGATTATGTGGGACGAAAGACTTTCTACAGTAAGTGCACATAAGGCAATGATGGAAGCCGGCATCCGCAGGGAAGACAGAGGAAACTATGTTGACAGTATTGCAGCGGCAATTATCCTGCAGGGGTATCTTGATTCTGTGGCAGGAAGTGCGGCAGAAGGGAAAGAGGAATAGGATGTTTGAGAAGATTAAACTGACAGATGATGAAGGAAATGAATTAGAAGTTTCGGTGATTGAACAGACAAAAATTAATAATACAAGCTATCTTCTGGTTACGGATTCCGAAGACGATGAGGAAGAAATCAATGCATTTATCGTAAAAGATTTATCTTCCCCGGAGGACGAAGACGCAATCTATGAATTTGTGGAAGATGATGATGAATTTGATAGTGTAGCCAGAATTTTTGATGAGCTTGTTGATGAGGAAGACTTAAATTAATGCATATATCAAAAATTTAAAATTGGAGGTAAGAAGTTGAAAGCAGCGAGTGAAAAGAATGAAAATGCAAAAATAAGGATTATTCCGTTGGGTGGTCTGGAACAGATCGGTATGAATATGACTGTTTTTGAATACGAAGACAATATTATTGTGGTTGACTGTGGTTTGTCTTTTCCGGATGATGATATGCTTGGTATCGATCTTGTTATTCCGGATATTACTTATCTGAAAGAAAATATCGATAAAGTAAAGGGTTTTGTCATTACTCATGGTCATGAAGATCATATCGGTGCGATTCCATATGTTTTAAGGGAAGTCAATGTACCGATTTATGCGACAAAGCTTACTATGGGAATTATAGATAACAAGTTAAAAGAACACGGCATGGAAAAATCCGTAAAGAAAAAGATTGTAAAACACGGACAGTCCATCAATCTGGGCTGCTTCAGGGTAGAATTCCTGAAAGTAAACCACAGTATTGCCGATGCGGCAGGACTGGCCATCTTTACTCCGGCAGGAATTATCGTCCATACAGGGGACTTTAAGATCGATTATACACCGGTATTCGGTGATGCCATGGATTTAACAAGATTTGGTGAACTTGGTAAAAAGGGTGTACTTGCCCTGATGTGCGACAGTACCAATGTTATGCGGCCGGGATTTACCAGTTCGGAAAGAACCGTAGGAAAGACCATCGATCATCTTTTTGCGGAAAATGCGGCACACCGCATTATCGTGGCAACCTTTGCGTCGAATGTGGACAGGGTGCAGCAGATTATCAATTCTGCATGCAAGTATGGACGTAAGGTTATTATTGAAGGACGCAGTATGATAAATATTATCAATACGGCGAGGGAACTAAAATACTTACAGGTGCCGGATAATACTATTATAGATATTGAAGAAATGAAGAATTACGAAGACAGCCAGCTGGTATTGATTACGACCGGAAGTCAGGGAGAATCCATGGCGGCACTGTCAAGAATGGCAGCTTCCATCCATAAGAAAGTAACAATCAAGCCGGGTGATACTGTTATCTTCAGCTCTTCCCCGATTCCTGGAAATGAAAAAGCAGTATCAAAGGTTATCAATGAGTTATCCATGAAGGGTGCAAACGTTATTTTCCAGGATACCCATGTTTCCGGACATGCATGTCAGGAAGAAATCAAACTGATTTATTCTCTTGTAAAACCGAAATATTCCATTCCGGTACATGGTGAGTACCGTCATTTAAAGACACAGGCAGAACTGGCAGAGCTTATGGGAATTGATAAAGATCATATCTTTATCCTTACTTCCGGTGATGTGCTCACCTTATCCGAGAAAGAAGGATATGTGGCAGAACATGTACCGGCCGGGGATATTCTGGTAGATGGTCTTGGTGTCGGTGATGTCGGCAATATCGTATTGCGTGACAGACAGAATCTTGCGGAGAACGGTATTATTATCGTTGTCATGACCTTTGAGAAATACAGCAACCAGCTTCTGGCAGGACCGGACATAGTATCAAGAGGATTCGTTTATGTCAGGGAAGCAGAGAATCTGCTGGAAGATGCAAGAAAAGTAGTCAATGATGCAGTGGTGGAATGTGTTGAAAAGAATATATCAGACTGGGGCAAGATCAAGATGGTCGTAAAAGAAACCCTGAGTGATTATTTATGGAAGAAGATTAAGAGAAATCCTATGATTCTGCCAATTATAATGGAAGTAGAATAGAAAGACCGCTACATAAGATGAGGTGAAATGCCATGGGAGATGAACTGATAGAAAAAGCGCAGGAATTAAAAACAATGATTCAGAACAGTGCGGAGTATCAGAAATATGATTCCTGCAGACATATATTAAAAGAAGATGAAGAATTATACCGGAAGGTCAATGAATTCCGGAAGAAGAATTTTGAATTTCAGGCAGGGGGTTTTGCAGAGAATGGTCAGGCAGACAGGCTGGCAGAAGCATATGCAGACGTGCTGGGGCAGAAAGCAGTGATGGAATACATGAATGCAGAACTGATTCTCTGCCGGAAATTGCAGGAAATCTACGGATTGCTTGTTGGAGATTTGGAATTTGATTTGGATTTTTTACAATAGAAATATAATTAGGAGATGCAGATGAATTTAAGAAAAACATCCAAAATGATGCTTGGATTATCATTAAAAATTGTATTCTGGATTATATGTCTGACTGTATTTATTGTAATCTGCAGCAGGGCATTTTCACTTGGCAGCCAGGTGTTCGGAAACGAGGGAATGGCGAAGGAAGGAAGCGGAACGGAAGTAACTGTTACAATTCCGCAGGGAGCAACTGACAAAGACGTTGCTGAGATTCTTCTGGATGAAGAATTGATTTCCAGTAAATATATTTTTATGGTTCAGGCAAGAATATATGAAGCCAGTTATGCACCTGGAGATTATGTATTAAGTACAGAGCAGGGAGCAGAGGATATTATCGAATCCCTGCGCCCGCAGAAGGAATAATTAGAGAAGGTAAGAGATGATAGTAAATGAGCGAATCGTATCTTACATTCATTCATTGGAAAAAAGTAATGGGCCTTTGTTAGATGAGATGGAAGCCTATGCAAAAGAAAACAGGGTGCCGATTATCCGTAAAGAAGTAGAGAGCTTTTTGAGGGTGCTGCTGGAAATGCAGCATCCTACTCATATTTTAGAGCTTGGAACTGCCATCGGATATTCGGCTATTTTAATGGGTGGATGTATTGATGAAAACAGCAGGATTACAACGATAGAAAATTATGAAAAGAGAATTCCGATTGCCAGGGAAAATATAAAAAATGCAGGCATGGAAGATAAAATCACGGTAGTACAGGGTGATGCACTGGAAGAAATGAAGAAAATGCCGGACGCAAGTGTTGATTTTATCTTTATGGATGCAGCAAAGGCACAGTATGTCCATTACCTTAAGGAAGCCGTACGGCTGATGAAGAAGGGGGCAGTGCTGGTGGCAGACAATGTATTTCAGGAAGGCGATCTGATTGAATCAAGATATATTGTCACAAGAAGAGATCGGACGATTCATTCCAGAATGAGGGAATATCTGAAAATGATAAAAGAAGAAGAACAGTTAGTCACAACCATAGTACCGATGGGAGACGGACTTACAGTGAGTGTAAAGGAAAGGTGAAAAAATGTACCGAAAACCAGAATTATTGATTCCAGCAAGCTGTCTGGAAGTATTAAAGGTTGCAGTTATGTTTGGTGCGGATGCCGTATATATCGGCGGCGAAGCATTCGGACTCAGGGCAAAGGCGAAGAATTTCCCGCCGGAAGATATGCGGCAGGGGGTTCTGTTTGCACATGAACATGGTGTAAAAGTCTATGTGACGGCAAATATTCTTGCACATAATGCAGACCTGGACGGAGTCCGCACATATTTTAAAGAATTAAAACAGATGAATATAGATGCTGTCATTATTTCAGATCCGGCAGTATTTACGATCGCAAAAGAAGAACTTCCGGAAACCGATATCCATATCAGTACACAGGCAAATAATACGAATTATGGTACATTCCGTTTCTGGTACGGACTGGGTGCGAAGCGTGTGGTAACGGCAAGGGAATTATCTCTGGAAGAGATAAAAGAGATACGGTCTGAAATACCGGATGATATGGAGATTGAAACCTTTATCCATGGTGCGATGTGTATCTCCTATTCCGGAAGATGCCTGCTCAGCAGCTTTATGGCGGGAAGGGATGCGAACCGTGGTGCGTGTACGCATCCATGCAGATGGAAATATGCGGTGATGGAGGAATCCAGACCGGGAGAATATATGCCGGTGTATGAGAATGAAAGAGGCACATATATTTTCAATTCCAAAGATCTGTGCATGATTGAGCATATCGGAGAACTGATGGAATCCGGAATCGACAGTTACAAGATCGAAGGCAGAATGAAAACGGCACTGTATGTAGCGACCGTGGCAAGAACCTACCGGATGGCGATCGACGACTGGCAGAAAGATCCGGAATATTACAAATCCAGAATTCCGTATTATAAAGCAGAGATCGCGAAATGTACCTATCGTCAGTATACTACCGGATTTTTCTTTGGAAAACCGGATGAAACGACCCAGATCTACGACAGTAATACCTATATCAAAGAATATACCTATCTGGGAATTGTAGGGGAAGAAAAGGATGGGCACTACCGGATGGAACAGAGAAATAAATTCAGTGTCGGTGAGACGATCGAAGTCATGAAACCAAATGGAGAGAATATCGAGGCGGAAGTGCTTGAGATTCTGGACGAAGAAGGAAACCGGATGGAAAGTGCACCTCATCCGAAACAGGTATTATATATTAATCTCGGAATAAAATTAGAGGAATATGATATCTTAAGAAGAGCGGAAATATAAAAAGAAAATGGGGTCGGGCAGACCCCATTGGACTTTAATCAGGATAGAGAGCAGTTTTTAATTTCTGAAGACATTTTTTTTCGATTCTGCTGACATAACTTCTGGAAATACCGAGTTCCTGGGCTACTTCCCTCTGAGTAAGCTCTTTTTCTCCAAGTATTCCATAGCGTTTTTTGATTAGATTAAATTCATCCGGAGTGAGAATGGTGTTTATATTACGGAAAAGCCATTGCAATTCGTTGTTTCGGTCAAATTCGGCGACGAAATCGCAGGAATCGGCTTCGATAACATCCATAAGATGAATGGAATTTCCTTCTTTGTCCGTACCGATGGGTTCGTAAAGACTTACCTCACGGGATTTTTTCTTTTCACTTCTCAGGTGCATCAGTATCTCATTTTCAATGCATTTGCTGGCATAGGTCACCAGACGGTTGCCGGAGCCTGCATTAAAGGTATTAACGGCCTTAATTAATCCGATTGTACCAATGGAAATGAGGTCATCACAATATTCGCCCTGGGAATATTTCTTTGCGATATGTGCGACCAGCCTGAGGTTGTGTTCAACCAGCATGTTTCGGGCTTCTATATCGCCACTCTTTAAGCGGTCAAGAAAGAGGGATTCTTCCTCTTTGGTAAGTGGTTCTCTGAAAGTTTCCAAATTGTGCCCCTAAACATGGTTTGTTATATTCTATGAAACTGAGGGATAAAAAGTGCCTTTCCTAAAAATGAAAGATAAACTTGTTTTTTTGAGGAAATTCTGCTATACTCAACTGAATGAGTACAGAATGAATTTCCATTGTTATATTGGAGGTGTGGACAATGAAGTTTAAGAAATTAGATGACAAAACTGTGTGCTGCATGGTAAGTACAGAAGATTTATCTGATAATAATATTACAATAGAAGATTTTATACAGAATAAAGATAAAGTGCAGGATTTTCTGGAAGAAGTAGTGGAAGCTGCAAAAGAAGAGGTTGGATTTGAAACTTCAGGTCCAATGTTATCCATACAGATTATGGCGATGTATCCGGAAGGTGTCATGATTACCATGTCGGAAGAACCCAAAGATATGGCAGGAGTCATAAAGGCAGGGCTTGCACAGCTCAAAGGGGAACTGGGAATGGACGATGAGGACTGGATTGAAGTAAGGCCGGATGGTATACCGGAGCCGGAAGAAGTTGTGGAAGCAGCGGAGAAAGCAACCCGTACAAAGAAGGAAAACGATACGATTATTTCCGTATTTTCTTTTTCAAAACTGGAAGATGTGTTTGCATTTGCAGAACATACCTCGGTCAGAAGCGGTCTGAACAGTACCTTATACAAAGATGAGAAGAAAGGTGTCTATTACCTGTATCTGGAGAAAGTGAGAATGTCAGAGGAACGCTACCGCCAGCTGGTAGTTACTGCGATGGAATATGGAGAGCTGATGGGAGCTACATATCTGTTTATGGCGGGAATCGAAGAACACTGTACCTGCATCATAAAAGAAAAGGCAGTGAATGTATTAAAGAAAATTGCAATTACAGAAAAGAAGTAAGGAGATAGAAATGAGCAAAAAGATAAGAACCAGATTTGCACCAAGTCCTACGGGAAAAATGCATGTAGGAAATTTAAGAACCGCATTGTATGAGTTCCTCATTGCCAAGCATGAGGGTGGAGATTTTATTCTGAGAATCGAAGATACCGATCAGGAACGTTTTGTGGAAGGGGCGATTGACATTATCAACCGTACCCTGGCAAAGACAGGACTTACTTACGACGAGGGACCGGATAAGGACAAAGGATATGGACCATATGTACAGAGCGAGAGAATGGCCTCCGGAATTTATCTGAAATATGCAAAGGAACTGGTGGAAAAAGGAGAAGCTTATTACTGTTTTTGTGATAAGGAGCGTCTGGAATCCCTGAAGCAGGAAGTAGCAGGAAAAGAGATTGTTGTATATGATAAGCATTGCCTTCATCTGAGCAAAGAAGAAGTAGAAGCGAATCTTGCAGCGGGAAAGCCGTATGTTATCCGCCAGAACGTGCCAAGAGAAGGAACAACTACATTTGTGGATGAAATCTACGGTGAGATTACTGTGGAAAATTCCGAGCTGGATGACATGATTCTTATCAAATCGGACGGATATCCGACCTATAATTTCGCAAATGTCATTGATGACCATTTGATGGAAATTACACATGTAGTAAGAGGAAATGAATATATTTCTTCCACACCGAAGTATCAGAGATTATATGATGCATTTGGCTGGGAATCACCGAAGTACATTCATCTTTCCCTGATTACGGATGAGAACCACAAGAAGCTTTCCAAGCGAAGCGGACATGCTTCCTTTGAAGATTTACTGGATCAGGGCTTTGTGGCAGAAGCAGTGGTAAACTATATTGCACTCTTAGGCTGGAGTCCGGAAGATAATCAGGAGATCTTCTCCCTTGATGAGTTAATCAAAGTATTTGATTACCATCATATCAGCAAATCCCCGGCGGTATTCGATATCGTGAAGTTAAAATGGATGAATGGGGAATATTTAAAGGCGATGGAGAATGAAAAATTCTATGAGATGGCAATGCCATATATCAAAGAAGTCATTACAAAGCCGCTGGATTTGAAGAAAATTCTTGACATGGTCAAGACAAGAATAGAGATTTTCCCGGATATCAGGGAAATGGTAGATTTCTTCGAGGAACTGCCAGAATATGATATTGCAATGTATACACACAAGAAGATGAAGACAAATGCAGAGAATTCACTGGAAGTTCTGACAGAACTTCTTCCGATTCTGGAAGCACAGGAGGATTATTCCACAGAGGCACTGCATGATCGTGTCATGGAATACATCCAGGAAAAGGGAATTAAGAATGGCCAGGGATTATGGCCGCTCCGTACTGCAGTATCCGGAAAGCAGATGACACCGGCAGGGGCATTTGAAATCATGGAAGTGATCGGAAAAGAAGAGTCTTTAAAGAGAATCCGCAAAGGAATAGAAATGCTTCAGGCATAATGCCAGTAAGGTCAGATTTTACAATCTGGCCTTATTAAAATTTTAGCAAATTGAATGTTTACATATTGTCAGATAATGATAAAATAGCATAATGCTGAATGATTCAGATAAAAAATATGCTTAGGAGGCATGGTTATGAGTAAAACAGCAAACATAAAAATGATTTGTCTGACAGGTATGTTTATGGCACTGATTTGCATTGCAACCTTATTTTTTAAAGTGCCGATTCCGCTTGGTTATGCACATCTTGGAAACGGATTTATTTTCCTGGCAGGAGCATTTCTGGCAAATCCGTATGCATTGATTGCAGCAGGTGTAGGCTCTGCCCTTGCCGATTTGCTGGGTGGATATGCAGAGTGGATTCTTCCGACCCTGATTATCAAGTGTATCATGGGAGCAGTGATTGCAGGAATTGCGGCAAACGGAAAAGTGGCATCACTTCGTACATTTGCAGCAGTGGTTGTGGGAATGCTGGAAATGATTGCAGGATATACCATAGCAGGTGCTATTTTATATGGTAGTGTGGCAGCAGGCCTCTCACAGATTCCAGGACTGACAGCAGAAGGAATCGTAGGAATCATATTATTTTATGCAGTGGGTATGATTTGTGAGAAAACAGGTGTAAAGAAGTATTTTACACAGGTAAAGACTGCATAGAACAGCAGAACGAGTAAAGGAACAAAGAAAACATGAGTCATAACAATCAGAAGAAAATAGCAGTTATTAATGATATATCAGGATTCGGAAGATGTTCGGTGGCAGTATCCCTGCCAATTATATCGTATCTGGGCATACAGTGCTGCCCGGTTCCGACCTCCATATTTTCCAATCATACCGGATTTCCGCATTTTTTCTTTGATGATTACACGGAGAAGATGCAGGAATATATTGATAACTGGAAACTTCTGGATTTACATTTTCAGGGTATTATGACTGGTTTTCTCGGTTCAAAGCAGCAGATAGAGATCGTGAAGAAATTCATTCATGATTTCAAGGATGAGCATACCAAAGTTCTGGTAGATCCGGCGATGGGAGAGAATGGAAAGGCATATCCGACCTATACGCAGGAGATGTGTCTGGAGATGAAGAAGCTGATCGAGCATGCGGATATTATCACACCGAATGTTACCGAAGCCTGTATTCTCACAGATACGAAATATAAGGAAGGATTCTCTATGGCAGAGCTTTGCAGCATGGCAGAAAAGCTTGTGGGGATCGGAGCGGATCATGTCGTGATTTCAGGTGTGAATATGGGATATTATGTAGGAAATATTGTGGCATCCCATGAATTAAGCCCGATGCTTATCAAGCACAAGCGTACAGGGGAGTTTCGTTCGGGAACGGGCGATATTTATGCGTCCATCATTGCGGCTGACATGGTAAACCATGTAAAATTTGAAGATTCGGTGCGTAAAGCCGGGGACTTCGTCAAAGAAGCACTGGCGGCAACGGAGAAGCTTCAGATACCAAAGACCGATGGACTTGCATTTGAGGAGGTATTGTATAAACTGAGGAGAAAGTAGTTAATAAGGACAGATAATAATTATAACAAAAAGGATCGGCATCTGCCGATCCTTTCACGTTTCTTTCTTATTAGGTAATTGCGAAACACTTAAATTTTTGTAAATGCATATGCAAATGAAACATTACACGAAGGCACGCTCTCGCTACATTCGGCTGGTAGCGGTACTAAGATGCTAAAATACAGCATCTAAGTGCCGACCGCCTCATAGTACCTTCTTAGTAATTGTTTGATTTGCATATACAATAAAGATAAATTATGAGTTTCGCAATTACCTATTCTTTCTTATTCTGAATCTTCTGTGCTAAATTCTTCAATTGCCTGTCTCTTTCTGGCAAGTTCATCATTTTCAAGATATTCATCGTAAGTTGTTACTTTATCAATTAACTGCCCGTTTACGATTTCCATAATACGGTTTGCAGTTGTCTGGACAAACTGGTGGTCGTGTGAGGAGAAGAGTACCACACCAGAGAATTTGATTAATCCGTTGTTTAATGCAGTAATACTTTCCATATCCAGGTGGTTGGTCGGCTCATCGAGGATAAGGCAGTTCGCACCGGATATCATCAGTTTGGAAAGCATAACACGGACTTTCTCACCACCGGACAATACCTTTACCTTCTTGACACCGTCATCACCGGCAAATAACATTCTTCCAAGGAAACCACGGACATAAGGGGCATCCTTGATTTCAGAATACTGTGTCAGCCAGTCCACGATGGAATCATCACAGTCGAAATCCTTAGTGTTATCCTTCGGGAAATAGCACTGGGAAGTTGTAATTCCCCATTTATAAGTTCCGGCATCCGGTTCCATTTCCCCGGAAATAATCTGGAACAGGGTTGTCTTTGCAATTTCATTTGCACCGACAAAAGCGATCTTGTCCTCATGTCCCACGATAAAGGAGACATTATCCAGGACCTTTACACCGTCGATAGTCTTTGTCAGCCCTTCTACGGTCAGTACTTCGTTACCAATCTCTCTGTTTGGACGGAAATCAATATAAGGATACTTTCTGCTGGACGGTTTGATTTCATCCAGTTCGATTTTCTCCAAAGCTTTCTTTCTGGAAGTAGCCTGTTTGGATTTGGAAGCATTTGCAGAGAAACGCTGGATAAAATCCTGAAGTTCCTTGATTTTTTCTTCCTTCTTTTTGTTTGCTTCTTTCATCTGTTTTACCAGAAGCTGGCTGGATTCGTACCAGAAATCATAATTTCCTGCATATAACTGAATCTTTGCGTAATCAATATCAGCGGTATGTGTGCAGACCTTATTCAAGAAATAACGGTCATGGGATACCACGATTACAGTGTTATCAAAATTAATCAGGAATTCTTCCAGCCATGCAATGGCATCGAGATCCAGGTGGTTGGTCGGCTCGTCGAGAAGAAGAATATCCGGATTTCCGAATAATGCCTGGGCCAGAAGAACTTTGACCTTTTCACTGCCGCGCAGCTCCTTCATTACTTTATAATGAAGATCAGGACCGATACCAAGACCGTTTAATAAAGTTTCTGCATCGGACTCTGCTTCCCAGCCGTTCATGGTAGCAAATTCGCCTTCCAGTTCGCTTGCTTTGATCCCATCCTCTTCAGTGAAGTCTTCCTTTGCGTAGAGAGCATCCTTTTCCTGCATGATTTCATAAAGACGGGCATTTCCCATGATAACAGTGTCAAGAACAACACAGTCATCATATTTAAAGTGATCCTGCTTTAAGAAAGAAAGTCTCTGACCGGGTGTAATAGAAATTTCACCCGAAGTAGTTTCGAGTTCACCGGATAAAATCTTCAGGAAAGTAGATTTTCCCGCACCGTTAGCACCGATTAAACCATAGCAGTTGCCCTCGGTAAATTTGATATTAACATCTTCAAACAGAGCTTTCTTACCGACTCTGTATGTTACGTTGATTGCCTGTATCATGAAAATAACCTCCGTTACATATTACTGATTGTATAAAAAACCATCTTCTAGTATAATAAAAAATGGGCGAATATGCAAGCAAAAAATGGAAATCTGTAAAAAGTCATTGTAAAACAAAGCACCATATAGTATCATAACGATATCAGAAGTACACAGGAGGGCTTTCGGATGGAAAAATGGTATGTAATTCAGACGCGTGTCAGGGAAGAAGAAAAACTGGTGAGCCTGATAGAGAAAATGATACCGCCGGAGTGCGGATTGTATCGGAAATGTTTTGTGCCGAAGAATGAAAATGTATGGAAACTCAAAGGCATGAACCTGACAGAGATCGAGGTTCTGTTTTCCGGATATGTATTTGTCATTACGGAATGTCCGGAGAAACTGTTTGTGGAATTGAAGTCTGTCCCAAAGCTGTCAAAGCTGCTGGGGGAAACGACGGATGACGAGGGCAGGGAGTTCGTACCGTTATCGGACAAGGAACAGGAGTTCATGGAAAATATCTTAAATCCGGCAGACTATGTGGTACACCGCAGTCTGATACACCGGAATGAACAGGGCAGAATTGATCAGGCGAAAGGTCCGCTGGAGCATTATGTGGACAATATTGTCAAAGTGGATAACAGTCATAGAAGAATTTTAATCGATATAGAGATGTTTGGAAGAATGAGACGAATCAAATTCTGCTTTATGAACGAAGAGGACTGCAGAATTGAGGGTGTACCGCTTCCGGAATGGCAGAAAGAAAGCGACGGTCTGTGACCGCCGCTTTTTGGAACATATTATCTGTTTTTATACATTTTCTCATAATAGTTCTGATATTCACCGGAGATAATGGTTTCCCACCATTCCTTGTTATCAAGATACCATTTGATGGTCTTTTTGATACCGTCTTCAAATTTTGTTTCCGGCAGCCAACCAAGTTCATTGTGAATCTTTGTAGGATCAATGGCATAACGCATATCATGGCCTTTACGGTCTGCAACATATGTGATGAGGCTTTCCGGTTTGCCAAGTTCTTTACAGATAATCTTTACGATTTCGATATTTGTCTTTTCATTATGTCCGCCGACATTGTATACTTCACCGACACGTCCGTTGTGGATGATTAAGTCAATAGCCTTGCAATGATCCTCTACATATAACCAGTCACGCACATTTTCGCCCTTTCCGTATACCGGGAGAGGCTTATCGTTCAGTGCATTTGCGATCATGAGCGGAATCAGCTTCTCAGGGAAGTGATATGGACCATAGTTGTTGGAACATCTGCTGATAGAAACAGGAAGTCCGTAAGTTCTATGATAAGCAAGAACTAAAAGGTCAGCACCTGCTTTGGATGAGCTGTAAGGACTGCTTGTATGGATCGGTGTTTCTTCTGTGAAGAACAGGTCAGGTCTGTCAAGTGGAAGATCGCCGTACACTTCATCGGTAGATACCTGATGATAACGCTTGATTCCGTATTTTCTGCAGGCATCCATAAGAACAGCAGTACCTTTGATATTAGTATCAAGGAAAATTTCAGGATTTTCGATGGAACGGTCAACATGGCTTTCTGCTGCAAAGTTTACAACCATATCAGGATGTTCTTCTTCAAATAATTTGTATACAGCTTCACGATCAGTAATGCTTTCTTTTACAAAACGGAAGTTCGGGTTGTCCATAACAGGAGCAAGTGTTGATAAGTTTCCTGCATATGTCAGACAGTCCAGACAGATGATTCTGTAATCCGGATACTTCTTTAACATATGAAAAATAAAGTTACTTCCAATAAATCCGGCACCGCCGGTTACAATAATTGTCATAATAATCTCCTTTTTATGCATAGTTATCTCGATAATCCTATTCTAAAAGATTACCTTACGTCACCTTCAAGTACTTTTTTCAAAAAAATTCAGATTTTGCTGTGGCAGAGAAAAATTCCGGAATCTTTTGTAATATGAAATCCGCGCCGTACCTTTTTTTCCACGAAGCTGCGGAAGTCGGAATAGCGGTCAAGCAGGAACTGGTTCTGGTTTCCGTGGCAGGACAGAATATATTCAATCAGAGGTTCTGACTTATCGATCTCGATGGAATCATGATATTTCAGACACTGGATATCGGTGAAATACGGCTCTAGGAAAGCAAGACCGTTTTCAAGTCCGAACTGTTCGTAGAGATTGCATGCGGATAATACAATACGGCTGTCAAATTTATGTGTCAGCTCGCTGATTTCCTGCATATGATGTTTTCCGTAGGTACTGCAGATAAAAATTCCACCGGGACGCAGAATCCGGGCTGCTTCGCGGCAGACGGCAGGGATATCATCGCAGTAAAACAGAACATGGTTTGCAATCACAAGATCAAAAGATTGGTTTGGAAACGGAATATTCCGGCAGTCAAACGTCAGGAAAGAAAAACGGCTGTCCTCCATACCGATATTTCTGCGGACATCGCGGATCATGCCATCGGAAATGTCAGAGAGGACAATCCGGATATTATCCGGCAGCTTCTCTTTATTTTCCGTCCAGAGTGCGCCGTTTCCACAGCCAAGTTCCAGAATATCCTGGCATTTTCCAATTTCGCACTGGTCATAAATCCAGGAAAACCACCCCTGCGGGTTTGTGGAATACTCCTGGTGCAGGCGGATGCGGGCAGAGATATTTGAGGCATTCTGATACTGGCTTTTCATGCTGTTTTCCATGCCGGTCAGGTGAATCAGATCCAGCATCTGGCTCCAGTTAATTTCCCGGTTCTGCTCGATTGCTTCCGTTGTATTATTGATGGCATTTTCTACAAGCTGCATCTGTTCGATTTTGTCCTGAATCAGTTTTTTCTGCATTTTGAGTGAATTCAGCATAAAATGATAATCCATATCCTTAATGGTCATTTCACGGATATCATTCAGGGAAAAGCCAAGATATTTCAACAGAAGAATCTGCTGCAGCCTTGCAAAATCCGCATCGGTATAAAATCTGGCACCGGAATCATTTACAAAAGACGGCTTTAAAATATTCTGCTGGTCATAATAGCGGATCGTGCGGAGGGAAACATTCGCCATCCGGGCAAACTGACCGGAAGAATAATAACCTGGTAATCGCATAAGAACTCCTTTCTGTACAGTTAAAGATAGTCCAAACATACAATATATTGGGAAAAATGTCAATATGACGATTGGGAAAATCAAAAAAGTGATTGAAAAATGTGTGATATATGATAAAATTAGCTGGAATACTTTTTTTGATGGGAGGGAGTAGAAAGGTGAAAGAGACTTTGTTTTGTATGACAAAAGATATCAGAGCCGTACTGATATATTATCCGGCTGCGGTTATGACCGGATTTATAGGTATGCTGGTCTATGTCATGATTTGTAAAAAGATATGCCACAGAATTGAAAAGGGCAGAATGGTCGCTGCCTTTTTGTTTTTTACATATGTTATAATGCTTTTAAACATTACCTATTTTTCCAGAGAACCGGGAAGCAGGAGCAGACTGGATCTGCAGCTTTTCTCAACCTGGGATGCATGGCCGCAGTCAAGGGCATATTTTGTGGAAAATATTCTGCTGTTTCTGCCATTTGGCTGCTTCCTGCCGATTGTGTGGCCACAGACGGAGAATGTGCTGACACTTGCCCTGTCAGCCTGCATGATCAGTATCGGAATTGAAATGGCACAGTATATTACAGGACGTGGGTACAGCCAGCTGGATGATATTGTTACCAATACGGCAGGGGCAGTCATCGGATATCTCCTGTTCTTTATTACGGCAAAAATAATCAGATTAAGCAGAAAACGGAAGGAGTATAGAGGAAAAACATGAGAACAAAGGAAATGGCGGCATGGTACAGACATTTTGATTTTATTCTGATCGATTTGTTCTGTATGCAGGCGGCACTTGCAATAGCATACAGCTTCCGGAACGGATGGAGCATGATTTTTGAAGAATCCTATTATTCCAGAATGGCGGTTACACTGATGATTTTGCAGCTTATCGTTGTATTTTTCTGTGAAAGTTACAGTGGAATCATGAAAAGAAGCCATTTTGAAGAATTTAAACAGACACTCTTTTTTGCATCTGAAGTATTGATTGCATTTATTATCTTTAATTATCTGGCGAAATTTGAAACCGACTATTCCCGTATGGTTATCGTTATTGTATGGGAGCTGGGAATTATTTTCAGCTATTTATGCAGGGAATGGAGAAAGAAAGCGATACATAAGAACAGTGCGGATCAGAGAAATCAAAAAGAATCTATGCTCATTCTGACTGACAGTAAATCCGTCAGAGCTGCCATGAAAAAAATTAGTGAGGATGGGTATCATGGGATAGCACCGCATGGAATTATCCTGTTAGATAAAAACAGGACGGGCGAACAGATTGATGGAATCCCGGTCGTGGCATCTGCGGAGAATGCAGTTGAGTATCTGTGCCAGAACTGGGTGGATCGGGTAATTGAAGTCTGTGAAAAAGAAGAGCAGACAGCTGAGGATATTCTCAGGGACTGTGAGGAAATGGGAATTACGGTTCACAGGGCATTGCCGGAATCTTTTGATAACGGATGGAAGAAGAGAGTTGAGAATATCGGCGGCTATACGGTTATTACGGACAGTATCGAACCTGCAGGGCCTGCGGAGGCCGCATTAAAGCGGCTTGCTGACATTGTTGGCGGCCTGGCAGGCTGTGTCATTACCGGTATTTTATTCTTATTTGCTGCACCTGCTATTTATATTAATTCTCCGGGACCGATTTTCTTTTCACAGACAAGAATCGGAAAAAACGGAAGAAAATTCAAAATATACAAGTTCAGAAGTATGTATATGGATGCGGAAGAACGCAAAAAAGAGCTGATGAAGCAGAACAAAGTAAAAGACGGAATGATGTTTAAGATGGATAATGATCCGCGTATTATAAAAGGAATTGGAAATTTTATCCGCAAAACATCCATAGATGAATTTCCGCAGTTCTTTAATGTATTAAAGGGAGATATGAGTCTTGTAGGAACAAGACCTCCTACGGTGGATGAATGGGAAAAATATGAAAAACATCACAGGGTCAGAATGGCAATCAAGCCAGGGCTTACCGGTATGTGGCAGGTAAGCGGAAGAAGCAGCATTACAGATTTTGAAGAAGTTGTTGCACTGGATTTAAAATATATCCGGGAATGGAGCATAGGACTGGATATCCGGATTCTTCTGAAAACGGTGAAAATTGTGCTGACGGGAAGTGGTTCACAATAAATGGAAAAGAGGTCAACATGTCCAGAGAAATGAAAGAGTTTAAGACAGAAAAGTGCAGCCTGCTGCCGATGGGAAGTGGATTAGACGGAGAAAATCTTCATTTTTCCATTAATACAAAGGAGGCACTGGATAAGGTAATATTATTTGAACATGGCACAAGAAAAGTAGCAGGATATGCAAGAGTACAGGAAGAGGAGCATTTTGGCGATCTATATGCCTTCCGCGTATTAAATGCAGCACATTATGATTATGCTCTTATGGCGGGCGAAAAATATATCCGTGACGAATATGCAAAAGCGGTAAATCATTATAGACTGGAGGATGGGACAGAACTGGAAACCTATTCCACCTATGTGGATGATTTCGACTGGCAGGATGATGAGAGAATTTTCCATCCGTTTGAGGATTCCGTTATGTACAGGCTGCATGTGAAAGGATTCACAAAGCATCATTCCTCTGGTGTACAAAACCGGGGATGCTATGCCGGAATTGTGGAAAAGATACCATATCTCCGGGAGCTTGGTGTGACAACGGTGGAATTAATGCCGGCATATGAATTTGATGAACAGATTATGAGCGGAAGAGCCAGAGGAACAAAGAATTACTGGGGATATGGAACGGCAAATTATTTTGCACCGAAGGCAGGGTTCAGCAGATATGGAAAAGGCAGCCAGATCAATGAATTTAAAGAAATGGTAAGAGAACTGCATAAAAATCAGATCGAAGTCATTATGGAATTTCATTTTGTGGAAGGCACAAGCCCGCACACCATCATGGATGCACTCCGGTTCTGGGTTCTGGAATACCATATTGATGGTATCCATGCAAATTTTAACGTAGCACCATTAAATATGATAAAGTCCGATCCGATTATCTCCATGGTAAAAATTATCAGCAATTATGATACCGGTGAAAATATGGAAAATTACGGGCATTTCCGTAATAAGAGAAGATTTGCCATCATGAATGATACTTATATTGTGCAGGAGAGAAGATTTATCAAGAGTGATGATGACCAGGTCAGCGGAATGATGGAGCAGTTAAGAAGAAATCCGCATTCACACGCAATTATTAATTATATATCAAATCACAATACCATGTCACTGATGGATAGTGTTTCCTATGAAGTCAAGCATAATGAGGCAAATGGGGAGAAGAATACGGATGGAACGGATTATAATTACAGCTGGAACTGCGGTGTGGAAGGTCCTTCCAGAAAGAAGAAGGTCCAGCAGCTGCGAAGGAAACAGATTGAAAATGCCATCACATTACTGCTGCTTTCACAGGGAACTCCGATGCTGTATGCCGGGGACGAAATGGGAAAGTCCTGCCGCGGAAATAATAATCCGTATTGCCAGGATAATGAAATAAGCTGGCTGAACTGGAATGATTTAAAAACAAATCATGGGATATTTGAGTATATGAAGAAAATGATACAATTTCGTAAAGAAAATGTAATCCTGCATCAGGAGCAGGAACCGCACATGATGGATACAAGATCCTGTGGCTGTCCGGATTTATCCTATCATGGGGCAGAGCCGTGGAAGGTGGATCAGTCGTATAACAGCAGAAGCTTTGGATTTCTTTACAGCGGATATTATGGCAAAAACGGGGATGCGGACATCTATGTTGTCTGCAATATGAACTGGGACAGAAGAATGTTTGCGATTCCGTATCTGGACAAAAAGAAGAACTGGGAAATCTTTGCAGCCAGTGAAGAAGATGACAGTATAACATCCGTTCAGAGAGTTTTAAGTGTAAATCCGCGTACCATCTGTGTACTGACCAGCCGGCAGAAAAAAGAGAATGAAAAAATAAAGGAAAAGGCAGAAGAAAAAGAATGAGCGGTCTTGTATTAAAAATCATAGCAATGCTTTCCATGCTGACCGATCACATCGGATATATCTTTTTTCCGACCGATCTGACCTGGCGTTATATTGGAAGAATTGCATTTCCGCTCTATTGTTTTCTGCTTACGGAAGGTTTCTTTCATACCCGCAGCAGGGAAAAATATCTGCTGCGTATGGCAGGATTTGCCGTGATTTCGGAAATTCCATTTGATCTTGCATTGTATCATATGCCGATTTACAGGGATTATAATAATGTATTCTGGACATTGCTTATCGGGCTTGCGGTTATGTATTTTTCCGAGCTGGTATACCGCAGGTTCGGAAACCGGAGTCAGGGAATCCTGTTCTGTTTTGTGGGAATGATTCTGGCAGAATATTTCCACTGTGATTATGGCTCTGTGGGAGTATTGGCAATCTATATTTTTTATTTATCGTGGGAAAGCAGAAACGGAGCAGTCAGAAAACAGAAATGGCTGGGGAATATTCTTATGCTGCTGTCCGAGGGAATCTTATTCTGGATACAGAATCCGGTAGAACGTTATGCCGTTGCCGCACTGTTTCTTATTCTGCTGTATTCCGGAAAAAGGGGCGGCGATAAACTGCCGGGAAAATTACAACAATTCATTAAATACTTTTTCTATGTATTTTATCCATTGCATTTATTTATTTTATATCTTATCTCCGTTCTTCTTTAACCGAAGAACGGAAAGAATTATAATTAATTGCAAAACTCATAATTTATCTTTATTGTATATGCAAATTGAACAATTACAAAGAAGGTACTATGAGGCGGTCGGCACTTAGATGCTGTATTTTAGCATCTTAGTACCGCTACCAGCCGAATGTAGCGAGAGCGTGCCTTCGTGTAATGTTTCATTTGCATATACACTTACAAAAATTTAAGTGTTTTGCAATTACCTAAAGAAATTAAAACACAAGGAGAGAAAATGGCATCATTTAATCATCAACAGAGGATGGCGGTAGAACATGTGGCTCATCCCTGTCTTGTTCTGGCAGGGCCGGGGAGCGGAAAGACCACGGTTATTACACACCGTACAAAGAAACTGATCGAAGAAGACGGAATCAGTCCATCCAATATACTTGTTATCACATTTACAAAGGCGGCAGCCATGGAAATGCAGCAGAGATTTCTACAGCTTATGGGTGGGAAACGTCTGCCGGTTTCCTTTGGGACATTTCATGCCGTTTATTTTCAGATTTTAAAATATGCGTACAATTACAGGGCGGAAAATATTATCCGGGAGGAAAAGAAATACGAGATATTGCGAAATATCGTGCATAAAACAGAACTCGATATCAGCGATGAGAATGAGTTTGTGGCAAATCTGCTCAGCGAGATCAGCAATGTCAAAGGGGAAATGCTGGATGTTGCGTATTATTATTCCAAAAACTGTCCGGAAGAAGTATTTAAAAAGATCTTCAGGGAATACAATGACACCCTGATCCGGGCAAATCTGATCGATTTTGACGATATGCTGGTTATGTGTTATGAACTCCTGACTAAGAGAAAAGATATCTTAAAGCTGTGGCAGGATAAATACAGGTATATCCTCATAGATGAATTCCAGGATATCAACCGGGTGCAGTATGAAGTTATCCGTCTTCTGGCGAAGCCGCAGGATAATCTGTTTATTGTGGGAGATGATGATCAGTCCATCTACCGCTTCCGCGGGGCAAGACCGGAAATTATGCTGAATTTTGAAAAGGATTATCCGGAGGCAAAAAAAATCATACTGGATACCAACTATCGATCCACACCGGAAATCGTGGCGGCAGCCGGAAAATTAATCCGGAATAATAAAAAACGTTTTGAAAAGCAGATACGGGCGGAACGGGAGAATGGCAGTAAACCGGTTATTCTTCCTTTTGACAATGTTTATAAGGAATGTAATTATATCTTAGAGGAAATAGAACAGTTAATTGCAAAGGGACTGACCTATCAGGACATGGCGGTGCTGTACCGCACCAATACAAATCCGCGGACATTGCTTGAAAAACTGATGGAGCATAATATCCCATTCTGCATGAAAGATGTTATCCCGAATCTGTATGACCATTTTATTGCGAAGGATATTATTGCCTATATCCATGCGGCGGTAGATTTCCGCGAAAAAGGAGTTATGAAGCGGGGAGATATGCTCCGGCTGATTAACCGGCCGAAAAGATACATCAGCAGAGATGTTTTTCCGCGGGCAGAAGTCAATCTGGAAGATGTGAAACGATTTTATCAGGACAAGGGATATGTGCTGGAGCGAATCAGCAAACTTGAATACGACCTTGCCATGATCCGCAATATGAATCCGTATGCAGCCATCCAGTATATCCGGCATGGCATCGGCTATGAGGAATATCTTACAGAATATGCAGAATACAGGCGTATGAAACCGGAAGAACTCTATGATGTATTAGAGGAACTGTCGGAGGCGGCAAAACCATATAAAACATATCAGGAATGGTTCAAAAAAATAGAAGAGTATGGCGAAGAACTGAAGAAACAGGCAAGGGAGCGTCAGGAAAAGAAGGATGGAATCACACTGGCAACCATGCATTCTTCCAAAGGACTGGAATACCGGGCGGTATTTATTATAGATGCAAATGAAACCATTACCCCGCATAAAAAGGCACTCCTGCCGGAAGATATAGAGGAAGAGAGAAGACTCTTCTATGTAGCGGTTACCAGGGCAAAAGACTGGCTGTATATCTGTCACTGCCGGGAAAGATATGGAAAAGAAACGGACGTTTCGAGATTTGTTGAGGAAATGGTCAGTATGCTGGATGAACTGACAGTCGGTCAGGAAATCAGGCACAGGAAATTCGGACAGGGAAAGATTACACAGATTGGGGATGGGAAGATAAAAGCTGTGTTTGCAGATGGAAAAGAATATGTGTTTCATGCAAAATTCTGTCTGGGAAATGGGATCATAAAGGTGTAGGATATTTGTATAATTAAATAAAAAGAGTTCAAAATATTAACAGAACAGGGATGCAACAATTTTTATAAAATGTTGCATCCCTGTTCTGTTATATATATCGGAGTCAGTTTATAAAACTTAACCCCTGAAATAAAAAAAATTAAAGATTTATTTCCAGAAAGATATTATCTTTATCATCCTGCTCAATTCCAAGATATCTTTTTGTGACCTGAAAAGAAGAATGATTGTAGATAAACATCAGTATGGCAGGGTTTACTCCCTCCTGTAATGCCTGATAACCAAAGGTTTTTCTGAGAGAGTGACAGCTTATATTATCCGGAAGATGAAGCTTGTGGCAGGCATTTTTTATAATGCGGTATGCCTGTGAACGGCAGAGCGGTCTGTCAGGTGTCTTTCCATAAAAAATAAAAGCATGTTCCGATAAATCTGAAATGCTGTTCCGATAAAGTGTCAGAGCCCGTATCACGCTCTGATTCAAAGCAATGCAGGTGCTTTTTCCTGTTTTCTGTTCCCGTTTGTTTAAATGACTCCGGAAAGACTGCTCGTCCGCGTTGTATACATCTTTCCATCTTAATGCCAGAATGTCACTGATTCTCAGTGCCGTGTTAATTCCCATTGTTATCAGGGTATAATTTCGCAGATTGAAATCCTCCGTCAGAAAATATTCCTTTAATGCAGTAATGTCTTTTTTGTTTTTGATTGGCTGAGTTGTTCCCATAATATAGATACCTCCTGAATATGTGGTCAGCATGGCTGCCAGTTTCATATTTATGGTTTGTATTGTAAAAATCAAGTCTTTCATATGAAAAAGAACAGTCATGCAACATTTTATAAAAACTGTTGCATGGCATAATGTCAGGAAGACATACAGAGAACATGGAGGTTAAAAATGCTTAATTTTACATTAAAACCCGGAGATTATTTTATGATTGGCGATGATATCAAAGTCGTCATGGCAGGTGGAACTGCAAATAACTGCAGAATTATGGTTGAAGCACCGCGGGAGTACAATATCGTCCGCAGCCGTGTCCTCGAAAAACAGGCAGTTACACAGAATGAAAAAGAAAAAATCCACAAATATTATCCGGAGCCACAGATTCCGAAAGAAGATATCCAGAGATATATAGCGGAACAGAGGGCAGAAAGACAAAAATAATCAGTCAGATAGTAACCTGCAGATTATCCTGGGGATTTGCAGTTCGCTATAAATAAGGCGGAATATTCCGTAGAAAATAATAACAATAAGTGTCAGGAAACGGATTTCAGACACGGAATATAACACACATGGAGGTAAAATATTATGGTTATTCAGCACAATATGCAGGCAGCAAATGCCAACAGACAGTTAGGAACAATTGTATCAAATCAGTCAAAAGCAACAGAAAAGTTATCATCCGGTTACAGAATCAACCGTGCAGCAGATGATGCAGCAGGCCTTTCTATTTCCGAAAAGATGAGAGGTCAGATCAGAGGTTTAAATCAGGCTTCTACAAATGCAGAAGATGGTATCTCTTTGATTCAGACAGCTGAAGGTGCTTTAACAGAATCACATTCCATTCTTCAGAGAATGAGAGAACTTTCCGTACAGGCAGCCAACGGTACAGAAACAGATGACGATAGAGAAGCGGTACAGAACGAGATTTCACAGCTTCAGGATGAATTAGACAGAATCGCTGATACTACAGAGTTTAATACCATGAAGTTATTAAACGGAAATTTGGATGGATCTTCCAGCTCATCAACATCAGCAGGACCAGCATTTGGTGCTTATGATAATGGATTAAAGGCATTTGTATCTTCTGATGTTGCAGGAGTAAAGGTTGCTACCACTACATCTGCAAAAGAAGGTGCAGAAAGTGCTATCTGGGATGCAACAGGAAAGACATTAACATTGAATCTGAAAAAAGACAAGGTTTATTCTCAGGATGAAATTGATGAACTGGTTAAAAATGCTCAGCAGGAAAACAGCCAGGCAACAGGAAAAGTTGCAAATGTATCCGTAAAGCTTTCAACAGGTGTGCTTACTGCCAATAAAGAAAATGCAGGAGTAGCAACTGCTGCCGGAGCAAAATCAGAGAAAGATGCTACACAAATAGTAGCTGATAATGCTAAGACTTATGTAGGTGCGAATAGTATTGCAATTAAGGCTAAGAAATATGGCAAGGATAATGATGTTACTATTACGATTAAATTTGACGCAGAAGTAGGAAAGGAAAAGATAACAAGAAAAACCGATCCAACCTATAATGCAAGTGGTTCAATCACAGCAGCAGGTAAGTATGAAGTATCTTTACAGGCAGGAAAGACTTATACAGAAGAAGATATTGAGAAATTGTTAAAAGAGGCAGGACTTGATTATGATGTAACATTATCAGGACCGGCTCCGGATAATAATGATTCTGCCAATACTTTATTTATCACAGATAGTGCAGCAAAAGTTGAGCTTGAATTAGCGGGTGGTGCAGGTCTTGGCGATACGAATGCATACCTTGGTCAGAGTAATTACGATATCAGCAGTAACGGTGGAGAAGGATTAACTCTCCAGATCGGTGCCAACGAAGGTCAGACCATGTCATTGAATATCGGTGATATGAGTGCCAGTGCACTGGGTGTTTCCGGAAATTCAATTAATATTTCAACACAGGATGGTGCTTCCAAAGCTACATCAGTTATCGACGATGCGATTAAGAAAGTATCTGCACAGAGAAGTTCATTAGGTGCGGTACAGAACCGTCTGGAGCATACCATTTCCAACCTGGATACATCTTCTGAAAACCTGCAGACCGCAGAGTCCAGAATCCGTGATGTAGATATGGCAGAAGAGATGGTAGAATATTCTAAGAATAATATCTTACAGCAGGCTGCACAGTCCATGCTTGCACAGGCGAATCAGTCAACTCAGGGTGTATTATCCTTATTACAGTAATTCTGAGACTTAACAGAACTGGAAGATATTGTTAAAAGATAATAAGTAAATAAAAGAGAAAACGGGGCTATGGAACTAAGAAATTAGCGAAATGGCTCCATTCTTTTTATAAGAGGAAATATTATGCAGCAGACAGAAAAAAGGACAAAGGGAACAGTGATTGTAAATCAGCTTTCTGCCATACACCGTTTGGAACAAAAGCAGGGAATCAGAAACAGCAGAAAGGAAGAGGAAGATATACAGAATTATATCCGGATGAAGTTATTACTCCGCAGATTTGATTTTGATTTGCCTGAAAATTATGAAAAAGAAGTATATGAATATATTATAAAAAATCATATCTCAGACTGTATGCTGGTTTATCTTGTGACAAAAAATATGTTTCACAGGCAAAAAGTAGTAACCAGGCTAATCCATATGTTTGAACAGGCAAATGATAGAAAGCGGGTAGATTATTATCAGAGAATATTGGCTGGCATCCGGAAAAAGGAGGGAGTAGAAAATGAATGAGGAAAAGATATGTTTTATTATATGTACCAATGATGCGTTTCAGATGAGAGAATGTCGGTTATATATCGAGAATCTGGAACTTCCGGAAGGCTTTGAACTGGAAATACAGGAAATCAGAAATGCACGTTCCATGGCAGAAGGATATAACAGGGGGATGCATCAGAGTGATGCCAGATATAAGATATATCTGCATCAGGATGTCTTAATTGTCTATAAAAGATTCTTGTTTGAAATTATAAATATTTTTCAAAAGCAGCCGCAGACAGGTATGCTGGGTATGGTGGGAAATACAAAGATTACAAAAGAAATTGCTCCATGGGCAGATGGAGCAGTTCGCATTGGCGGAGTTAGTGCGGATATTATAGAGAAAACTGTGAATACTAATTTTGGAAAAGCAAAACAGCCGGCACAAAATGTAATATTTATTGATGGATTGCTGATGGCAACCCAGTATGATATTGAATGGAGAGAGGATTTGTTCCAGGGCTGGGATATGTATGACCTGTCACAGAGTCTGGAGTTCTGGCGTGCCGGATATGAAGTAGCAGTTCCTTCTATGGAAATTCCTTGGGTATTTCATGATAACGATATTTCAAATTTGGAAAATTATGAAAAATGGAAAACAGTATTTGAAAAAGAATATCGGAGAGACTGCCGTCAGTGGAATGGAAAAATGTTAGAAAAAAAAGCAGCAGATCGGGTTATTTATCAATTATATCGAAAAGAAGAAATACAGATTTCTTTCCCTTATCCGCCGGTATATGAGGAGGATGCCGATTATATCTGTTTTACGGATTGTGAAAGCCTTACGTCTAATTATTGGAAATTAGTTTTCGTGGATGATTTGGATAGCAGGGAAGCGAAAGAACTGATATGGCATACGTTGGAGGCATATGCAGAATCCGTGGAGTTGAAACAGAATGAAATTCAGATAAGTTCGCTGTTTGGAAATCAAAAATCTTATGCTCCGGCAGTACAGCTTCCAGGATTAGAAGAACTGGGATTTGTTGGATTTGATAAGAAGAATCTGATTCCGACAAAGGATGAGGAAGGACATTATATATATGAAAAAAATCCGGTGTATACCGGAGGAAATTATGAAGGCAGAGAGTATCTTCTGACCATCGGTATGCCGGTCAGCAATCAGATTACTACGATTGAGAGATGTCTCTCTCATATTAAGCCATTATTAGAACGGCTGGATGCGGAACTGGTCATAGCAGATACCGGAAGTACGGATGGAACGATAGAAGTGTGTCGGAAATACGGAGCAAGAGTTATTGATTTTCCATGGTGCAATAATATGTCGGCAGCCAGAAATGCTGTCTTGCACAATGCCAGAGGATTATGGTATCTCAGCATTGATGATGATGAATGGTTTGAAAATACGGACGAAATAGCTGAATTTTTTGAGAGTGGAAAATATAAAAATTATAATATGGCAAGTTATATCCAGCGGAATTACATGGATCAGACCGGAGATGACTATATGGATTTTCATGCTGCACGAATGGTAAAAATTACGGAAAAGACACATTTTGAAGGAAGAATTCATGATGCCATTGACTGGGGAACAAACACAGTTCCGGTAATGTATCAATGTGCGTCCTATGTGCATCATTATGGATTTGCAAGAGATGATAGAAAAAAATTAATGGAAAAGTGTAAGAGAAATCTCTTAGGGTTGATTTATGATCTCTATGAATATCCGGAGGATTTGCGGTATAATTATCAGTTTGCCAATGAGTATCAGGTACTGGAAGATTTTGAAACGGCAGCAAAACTTTTTCTGCGTGGAGTTTCAATGGGAAAAGAAATAAAAGGATACAAAAAGCAGCATTATTTAAATTTATTATCCTGTTATTCCCATACAGAAGGAAAAGAGTTATATGATATGTATGAACTTTTAAAAACAGAAGCTTCATACACGGAAGCAGAAAAGGCATTTTTGTATTACCGGCTGACAAGAAAAGCATTTGGAGACGAAGAAAAACCAGATCAGATTTTGCAGTATTGTAATAAAATCAAAAAATATATTGCAGCATATCAGAAAAACAAAGAAGAAAATTGGGAAAAAACGGAACTGGGATTGTATGTTTGTACGGATGAAAAGTTTTTAAAAGAAATTGAAATTATAGAATTAGCACAATATATTTGTCAGAATAGATTCTGGGAAGCATTGATGCAAGTTGATAAAATTGGACAGATTCATAATGAAATGAATATAGAGGAGTACATAAAAGTTATATTCAATGCTAATATTCAGATATTTGAAAAAGCATTTGGAAAAATAAAAGCTTTTCAATGCTGTGAGTATGCGGCATTGCTGTTGGCAGAACTTGCAAAGAACAGTGATGGAATTTATACGGATTCTCTGTTAAAAAAATCAAAACTGGTGTTAGAGCAAATAAGTATTCCTGCATTGCAGAAAAATATTGCGGATATAGAAGACAGCGAAAATTTACTAAAATTTTTATTATGTAAAAATGAGACCAATCTTATTCAGGAGAAATGGTTGAAAATGCATTTGCTTTTAGAAAAATATGTCAAAGAAACAGAAAACGGAAAAAAAGAAGATAATTTGGAACTGTTTTTGCAATATTGTGAATCGGTATATCATTTTGCAAAATCATATTATTCTGATGAAATTATACAGAGTTTAAAGAAGTTAGATATACAGGGTTGCATAGTATCTCCGGATCAAAGAGCAGCATATCTTGTTGCAGAGTCTGTTTTTTCAGAAAAAGCAACTATGAAGCAGAGAGTTGCATATTTAAAACAGGCAGTTATGGAATTTCCGGGATTTAAGAGTGAGATTGCGGGGATATTACAACAGTTTAGGTAGAAGTAAAAATAGAGGTTAAACAATATGAAACAAAATTATAATGAAACTATAGAAACAAAACCAATATTCAACCTCAAGTGGTATACAGGCAGGGATGAGTATTCAGAAGGGCATGTTGAAGATGAAATCATAGAAATGATTTGTAAAGAAGAACCGGAAAATTATTCAGAGGCAATACATAATAATCTTAGCTGGTCTTCCTATTATCATTTGACGAATATAAGAAAAAATATTATCAACTGGTATCCATTTCGCCCGGATGCAGATGTATTGGAAATTGGATGTGGAATGGGGGCAATTACAGACTGTCTGTGTGAAAATTGTCATTCTGTAACAGCGGTTGAAATGTCAAAAAGAAGGGCAACTGCTACATTATTAAGATGCAGAAACAGAGAAAATCTGGAAATTATAGTAGGTAATTTGAACGATATAAAATTTGAAAAAAAGTTTGATTATATCACATTAATTGGTGTACTGGAATACCAGGGAGATTATACGGATACAGAAAATCCATATCATGATTTTTTGAAAAAAATAAAAAGTCTTTTAAAACCGGATGGAAAGCTGCTGATAGCTATTGAAAATCAATATGGATTAAAATATTGGTGTGGTGCAAGAGAAGATCATACAGGCATACCATTTGAAGGACTTAATCAATATAGACTGTCAAATCGGAACGTTAGGACTTTTTCAAAAAAAGGATTAGAAAAACTTGTCCGGGAATGTGGATTTAAAAATACATATTTTTATTATCCGATGCCTGATTACAAACTTCCAACTGTAATATATTCACAGGATTATCTTCCGAAAAATGATAATATGCTGAATATGAAGTGTTATTATATTCCTGATAATTATACACTTGTGGCGAATGAAAAAGATTTATATAAGGACATTATTGATAATAATGCATTTGAATTTTTTGCAAATTCATTTCTTTTAGAGTGTTCGGAAGATAGTTACATAGGTAAGGTAAAATTTGCAAGTATCAGTAATAAAAGACAAAAGGAATATCAGGTCATAACCAGATTTATCGGAGATAGTGTTGAAAAATACTCTGTACATAAAGACATTGGAAGAAAGCATATGCAGCAGATTCTGGAAAACGAAAAAGCATTTCAGCAGCGGGGTCTGCACGTTTGGAAAAGTGATTATATAGATGGAAAACTGGTAACACCATTCTGTGATAAAATAACCTGTGAAGAAAAAATATTGGATGATATTAGTAATGGAAATCAAAGTGCTATCGTGGAAATGTTTGATAAATTATATAATCAGATTATTGCATCATCAGAACAGGCAGACTGGGAAGAAAATATTTTGTATTCATTTTATCCGGACTTGGAAAAAGATAAAAATAAATATGGTATTATTTTAAAAATGGGATATCTGGATATGATTTTTAGAAATGCATTTTGGATAGATGATGAATTCTGGTGGTTTGATCAGGAATGGAATCTGGAAAATGTTCCGGCAAAATATCCGATGTATCGTGCAATAGTAGAATTGTATCATTCATATCCTGATTTACAGAAGATTGTTTCTGTTCAGGATATTATTGCGAGGTATGATATAGGAAGTTCATTGGATGAGATACAGGAGTTGGAAAAATTATTTATTGGGGTTGTATGCGATAAGTATGGTTTGAGTGCAGGCAACAGTTTGCCATCTATTTCAGACGATTCCATTGTAAATACAATAAACAGAATACTTTAAAAATAAGAAATATCCTTTCCATTGATAATGGCAGAAACTTCATCCTTATTTTTGTTGATGTAAGAGGAGATCTGTTCAACTGTAAGTCCATTATTATACATAGTAAGGACAATGGAAATTTCTCCTTGTGGTGTGACAGGTAACCGGGTTCTGTAAGAATAGTATAACCTGTTTTTGGCAGAGTTTCAACAGGAAATATCCGGTTTACAATTAGAAAAAAAGATGATAATATATTATATTGAGGTCAAAGTCAAAAGCTTTATCATGCAGGCATGAACAGTTTTTGGATCTTGTTCCTCTGGCATCATATCATAAAAAACAAAGAAAGCAGGTAAAATATGGGAAAAAAGAAAGAAGACATGGATGATGAGATGTATGTGACACTTTCTCTGGATGATGGGGATGTAGAATGTGTAGTGATTACTATTTTTACGGCTGGAGACAGAGATTATATTGCATTGCTTCCGACAGAGGAAATAGCAGGGGAAGACGGGGAAGTTTATCTCTACAGATATGCGGAAGATGCACAGGGAAATCCAAGTCTTACCAATATTGAATCAGATGAAGAATTTGAGATTGTATCCGATCGCTTTGATGAGTGGCTGGATGAACAGGAATATGCAGAAATGTCAGAATAAATGATGCGGAGCCGGTACATTGGAGAAACAGTGTGCCGGTTCTATTTATGTCAACAGAATGGAAAACGTATTTGACAGAAGTAAGGACATGGGTTATAATCTCTAACGCAGTCTGATGGCAGATTTTATCTGTGAAAATATTTTTCGGGAATATGGTGAAAGTCCATAACAGCTCACTCTACTGTAAGCAGATACGAAATTCCAGATGGTCACTGTGCTGGACATGGGAAGACCGGAAGAGTAGGTTTGAAGCTGCAAGTCAGGATATCCGTCAGATTAGTATACAAAGAAATCATCTGGTGAGAGATGAACAGGAGGATAAAATGAAGAAACCATTTATTTCAATGACACTTTCAACCGTACTTTTTGCGTCTGCGATTGTTGCAGGTGTAGGACAGATTACACCGGTGCAGGCAGCTGATACAAAATCAGACCTTGAACAGTCGGTTGAGAAGGACTTGAAGGCAACCGCAGGATATATTATGAGCCAGATAAAGGCGAAACTTCAGGACAGTAATTATGTTCCGAAATACAATGACTATACACAGACCATGCTGGCAGTAAAAGCAGGTGTGACAGATACCGATGTAACAAATGTATTGACAGCAGCATTAAAAGCAGAAGACAGTGCCGTATTAAATCCACAGGGTGAAGGAACAAAGTCTTTAAGTATTGCAGCAGCAATCCTGTATCTGAACGAACTTGGAGAGAATCCGGCAGAGTTTAACGGACAGGATCTTGTAACACTGTTATATAATACATTCATGACAGAAACGGATATGAATCCGTATACTTATCAGTATGTGAACGCAGCAGCACTTCAGTCTGTAAAAGATGTGGACAAACTGACAGAAATTCTGAATAAAATCCATGCAGATGTGGAAAATGATTATTATGTAGACGGAGAAAGCGGATGCGGAATTGATTACTATGGTGTCAGTGTAGATAATAATGCGAATGTATTATCCGCATGGTATCTTCAGGATCTTCTGGATAGCGCAACAGAGCTTCCGGCAACATTAAAGAAATTAGGACTGGATACTTCAAAACTGGAGTATGAAGGTGTTTCAGAAAAAATAGATGCAGCACTTGACTGGACGATGGATCAGAGAGATGAGAGTGGTGCGATTGTATCCTGGGGAAGTGCAAATCCGGATTCTACCGCACTGGCACTGAGATGGACTGCAGAAATGGGCGATTTGGAAAATGCAGAAGGTTACTATGAAGCAATGGTTCAGTTCAAATCAGAAACAACCGAAGGTGTTTATACTTATGCAGGAACAGATAACATCTATGCCACAGTCGATGCATTATGGGGATTAGTATCTTATGACAGGGCATTGAACGGATTCTGGCTCTTTGACACAACAGCAGATTGTCAGGAAGAAGAAACACCGGAAGAAACCACACCGGAAATAACCACACCGGAGACAACCACAACAGAAGAAACCACAACCGGAGCGGCAGCACAGGAAACAACGACTGGGGAAACCACAGGACAGCAGGGCGAAACTACAACAGGTGCTGGTAAGAATACAGAGCAGGCATCCTCAGATACAAAATCAGCAGAGATTGTAAAGACGGGTGACCATGCAGGAAATACAGCATACCTGTTTGCAATGACTGCCGGACTTGCTGTAATGTTACTTGCAGGTGCAAATATATCAAAGGGAAAGAAAAATGAAGAAAACAGATAAATTTAAAGGTCTTTTCTTAAAGGCAGGAGAATTTATTAAGACAAAAAAGGGTTACTGCGTTCTCGCAGTAATCCTTATGATCTTTTTAGCCGTTTTTTTGTCCGGGATAAAAATTGAAACGGTCAGTGAGCATAACAGAAAGCAGACGCAGCAGGCGGAAGAAAGAAAAAGTATGCTTGCACAGATTGAGAAAGAGGAGAGCAGCGGAGAGGATACGCAGAGTACCACCGGAAACCGGGAGACTTCGCAGGAAACGACACTGCAGGAAACCACACAGGAAGCACAGCAGTCGGAGCTTACGGAAAGCGGAAATGAAGCATCGACAGCGGAGAATGATCCGGCAGGCAGTGCGGCAGGACGGGAGAACACCAGTTCTTATTCTGGAAAGGAAAATACAGGATCAAATCAGGAATTAACGAAAAAAACAGAGGTTTCCGGGCAGAATACCGGACAGGCAGAAAACAGGCAGACGGAAAGCAGTCTGGCAGCGCAGGTATCACAGGGACAGCAGGTGAGCCAGAGCCGGGAGCAGACCGCAGGAACTGCAGGGAACAGCCAGACCACACAGAAGGTTACGCAGAAAGCAACACAGAATGACGGTACACAGCCGCAGACAACCACAGAAGAAAAAACACAGGAAAAAGAATATTTTGCCGTATCCATTAAGATCAGCTGTGAAAAAGTTCTGAATCATCCGGATTTGAATACAACGGCGAGCCTTCCGCAGGACGGCATAATACTGGAAACCAGGACTGCAGTGAAGAAAGGACAAACAGTATTTGACGCACTGGACGCAGCCTGTATGGATAATCAGGTGGAATATGTAAACCAGGCATCCGGATATGGTGCATATATTTCTGAAATTGCAGGATTGAAGGAAAAGCAGTGTGGAAAATACAGCGGATGGAAATATAAAGTCAATGGAGTCGTTCCGGGAGTGGCATGCAGTAGTTACGAATTGCATGAGAATGATGTAATAGAATGGTATTATGCAGCAAATTATTCAGATTAGGAGATGGATATGACAAATTATTTTCGGGAATTGCATCCCATATCAACAGGTGTGTATTTTCTTGGTATGTTGATACTTATCATGATGGCTTCCTATAATAAAAGTATGGTAATATTATTCCTGGCATTATCCGTTCATGTTATATATACAGAAGGAATCCGGGCATTTGCAAAAGCACTCCGGACTTATCTGGTTATGATTCTGGGATTTGGCATATTTAATCTGCTCTTTTATCATCAGGGAGAGACTCCGTTTCTTTATGTCAATGATGTGCCGCTTACACTGGAATCCCTGGAATATGGAATCTGCATGGGATTTATGGTTGTATCACTTCTGTTATGGTACAGGTTGTTTAATGCCGTGTTTGATAATCAGAAGATTATCTGGATGACCGGAAGGCATTTTCCGGTGACAGGGCTTATCTTATCGATGGTATTCTGTTATTATGATAAATTTATCCATAAGATAGATAAAATAAAAGAAGTGTGGCATACCTGGTCACTCGAAAAAGAGGTGGGAAAACTCCGTTACGCAGGTATTATATTATCCGTTTTATTATCCGTAATGCTGGAAGATTCCGTAAATACGGCATTGTCGATGGAGGCAAGGGGATATGGAAAAGCAGGAAGAACCTCTTATCTGACCTATCACTGGACGTTTCCGGACAATATCGTGATTTTTTTTGCACTGTTGCTGTCTATAGGAGGAATCTTAAACGGGAATGGGACAAGAACGGGAATCATGGCATTACTGGCGGTTCTGCCTGTATTTTATGATATTTACAAGGAGATTCAATGGAAGTATTATCAGTCAAAGATTTAAAATTCAGCTATTATCTGAATGAAACAGATACATTTCATGCACTGCAGAACATTACATTTTCCGTGGAACAGGGGGAAATGGTGCTTTTCTGCGGGTTGTGCGGATGTGGAAAAACAACACTTTTAAAACTATTAAAAGAAGAAATCAGACCGGATGGGAAAATGGAGGGAGAAATAGAAAACCGGTATGGCAGTATGCAGACGGGATATCTGTTTCAGAATCCGGAGCAGCAGATTGTATGCCGTACTGTGGAAGAAGAACTGGTGTTTGGTGCGGAAAATATGGATATGCCAAGGGATGAGATGGTAAGATCAGCAGCGGAACTGGCAGCATATCTTGGAATAGAGAAAATGCTGCATGAATCCACACAGTCCTTGTCCGGTGGACAGAAACAGATTCTCAACCTGGCATCGCTCTTAATGATGAAACCGCGTATTCTTCTGCTGGATGAGCCGGTGTCACAGTTAGATCCGGTATGTACCTGGGAATTTATGAATCTGTTAAAGAAAGTCCGGGAAGACTTTGGACTGACTATTCTGGTGGCAGAGCATAATCTGGATCTTTTTCTGCCGGAAGCTGATAAGGTGATCTATATGGAGAATGGAAGAATCCATTATCAGGGGAAGAAAGATTTATTCATCCGGAAAATGTTTCAGGAAGAGAAAAAATTTGTGGAATCCCTGCCGGAAACGGTAAAACTGTATCATGAGGCGGGCGGAACCGGGGAATGGCCGTTTACAGCAGCCACATTGATAAAAGCATTAAATCAGGAGCAGAGAAAAGTGCTATTTCCGGAAGATTTTGAGCAGGAAGAGGGACGGGGAGGGCAGGAAGTCATCCTAATCCGCGGCGGGTATTTCCGGTATGAAAAGAATGGCAGGGATATCCTGAGAGATTTGGACCTTTCCCTGTATTCCAGCAGGATATATGGGTTAATAGGAGGAAATGGTGCAGGAAAAAGTACATTATTGTCCGTATTGCTGGGATACAGCAGATTTTATCGTGGAAAATATCGGGCAAATCCGGGAATGGCACTTCTGCCACAGAATCCTGCCTATGCATTTCTGAAAGATACCCTGATGGATGACTGCAGAATGATTGCATCCGTGGAGAGAATCGAAGAACTGTTAAATGAGGACGTGTTTTTTTCAGATGTGCGTCAATGGCTGTCAAAAAATCCGCTGGATTTAAGCGGCGGGCAGATGCAGAAGGCGGCAGTATTTAAAATCCTTTTAAAAGATCCGGATATTCTTCTGCTGGATGAACCGGTAAAAGCACTGGATGGATACGAAAAGGAAGTGTTTTTGCAGCTTTTAAAGCGGATGAAGGAAAAGGGGAAAATGATACTGGTGGTCAGTCACGATCTGGAATTTTTACAGAGAGTGGCGGATGAGTGTCTGTTTTTGTATGACGGAAAAATATCTGCACAGGAAGCCTGCGGCAGAATGTTTGTAAATAACAGATTTTACACGACGGTAAAGGGAAAGATTAAAGGAATGTTGCAGGATGAATCATTTATTACTAATTAACAGTGCCATATTTTTACTGATTAACATTATGTTTCTGTGGCTGTTTGAAAGAGAGAAACCAAAACCGGGAGAGATTCTTCCGATTGTAGTCATGTGCTGTGCGGCATCCCTGGGACGTGTGGTGTTTGCTGTGATTCCGCAGGTACAGCCGGTTACGGCACTGGTCATTATTACAGGAAGTGTGTATGGATGCAGGAAAGGATATGTGACGGGTGCACTGGCAGCACTGATTTCCAATCTGTTTCTGGGACAGGGACCGTGGACATTATTCCAGATGACCGCATGGGGTGTTGTAGGGCTTCTTGCAGGAGTGCTGGGGCATATCAGTAGTGGAAAAAAGAAGAAAACCAGAAAAATCCTGTTTACCATATATGGGGTGGCGGCAGGATTTTTATTCAGCATCATTACGGACTTTCTTACGATTTGCTATCTCGGGGATGCCATGAATATCCACTCGGTTATTGCGGTCTTTGCGACAGGTCTGGTGTTCAATGTGGGACATGCCGTTTTTAACGGAATACTTCTGTATGCCTTTTATGAATTAATTAGTACAAAGTTGTACAGAATAAAAAAAAATAGTTGATTTTCCAATGAAATATAGTAAAATAAAAGGGTATTTTTGCATATGAGATATATGTTGATATTCAGGAGGAAAATTTTAGTGGCTACAAATAATTCTGGTAATGACCAGGTAAGAGAAAGCAGACCAAGAACAAATAATTTCAGAAAAGACGGAAAGACATTTTCCGGTTCCGGTGAGAAAAGAGAGTACCGGCCAAGGAACAATGGTCAGGGAAACGAGGAGAGAAAAAACAGCGGCGGTTATAATAAATCCGATCGCGGGAATGGAAATGGCGGATCCCGGCAGAATGGTGAGCGGACCGGTGGTTTTCGCGGAGGAAACAATTCCTACAAAGGAGGAAATAACTCTTTTAAAGGAGGAAATGGCGGACGCAAAGGTTTTGATAAAGGCTTTGACAAGGATGCCGATGAAGAAAGAGAAGTACACAGAAAACCTGTCCAGAAAGATAGTAAGCCAAAGGAACAGCAGTCTGACAAGATGGAAGTAAAGAACCGTCTTGAGAAAGAGAAGAAAGCAATTAAGAAAAAACAGAATTCATCACAGAAGGATAATCGCAGCGTAAAGCATCAGGCGAGACCGAAGAGAAGCGGAAATATTGACTGGACAAGGGAATATGAAAACGACTCTTATGATGATGATGATTTAGATATGTATTATTAAAATGAAAGAAGGCAGATTCCAATGAAAATCGAAGTGTTACAAAAAGAAATGGTAGCTGCAATGAAGGCAAGGGACAAGGAAAGAAAAGAGACAATTTCATCTCTTGTAGCAGCAGTAAAGAAACTGGCAATCGATGAAGGAAAGAGAGAGGATATTCCGGAAGAACTGGTGGAAAGAGCCATTCTCAAAGAATTAAAAACAGTAAAGGAGCAGCTTGAAACCTGTCCGGCAGAACGTACTGATTTGAAAGAAGAATATCAGAATCGTCTGGATGTGATCCATGAATTTGCACCGAAGATGATGAGCGAAGACGAAATCAGGGAAGTTCTGACCACAAAATATGCCGAAGTTGTGGCAACTAAGAATAAAGGACAAATTATGAAAGCTGTTATGGCTGAATTAAAGGGAAAGGCTGATGGAAAGACCATCAACCAGGTCGTTGCGGAACTTTGTAAATAAGCATGGAAAAAATGTATGAAACGGCACAAAAGCCGGAAAGAGTAATATTAGTCGGCGTGAATGAGGGCGGCGATGAGAAAGAGGTACGGGAATCCCTGGATGAACTGGGAGAACTCGTAAAAACGGCAGGGGCAGAGCCGGTGGCTGTGCTTGTGCAGAACCGCGAGAAAATACATCCAGGAACTTATATCGGCAAAGGAAAGATAGAAGAACTGAGAAATGCGATCAGCCTGTCGCAGGCAACCGGTATTGTCTGTGATGATGAACTGTCACCGGCACAGCTTAAGAATCTGGAGCAGGAGCTGGAAACAAAGGTAATGGACAGAACATTGATTATTCTTGACATTTTCGCAGGAAGAGCCATGACCAGGGAAGGAAAGATACAGGTAGAACTGGCACAGTTAAAATACCGTGCATCCAGACTGGTCGGACTGAGAAGCTCGTTGTCCAGACTGGGCGGAGGAATCGGAACAAGAGGTCCGGGAGAAAAGAAGCTGGAGATTGACCGGCGGCTTATTAATGACCGGATTTCCGTATTGCGCAGAGAAGTGGAAGAATTAAAGAATCACCGAAGCCTTGCAAGAGAGAAAAGGAGCCGGAATCCGATTCCGGTAGTTGCCATTGTCGGATATACGAATGCGGGAAAATCCACATTGTTGAATACTTTGACGGATGCAGGGATTCTTGCCGAGGATAAATTATTTGCAACACTCGATCCCACGACGCGTAATTATAAACTGCCGGGCGGACAGGAAGTCCTGCTTACGGATACGGTTGGATTTATCCGGAAACTGCCACATCATCTGATCGATGCTTTCCGATCAACACTGGAAGAAGCCAGATATGCGGATCTTATCCTGCACGTTGTGGACAGCTCCAGTGAACAGATGGATGCCCATATGGATATTGTGTACGAAACACTGAAGAATCTGGATGTCAGGGATAAGCAGATCATTACCTTCTTTAATAAGATGGATAAGCTGCCGGAAAATGCAGACCGGATATTTAAGGATCTGCGGGCAGACCGGACAGTCTGCGGTTCAATTAAGAAAAATCAGGGACTGCAGGAACTGGTGGATGTATTGGAGAAGATGATTTCTGAGAGAAGCATCTATGTGGAAAAGGTGATTCCTTATGCAGAAGCAGGAAAGATTCAATTAATCAGGCAATATGGTCAGCTGCTCGGGGAAGAATATACCGAGGGCGGCATAGCTATAAAGGCATATATTCCGGGAGAACTGGAGGGCAGAATCTGATATGAAGATGATAGCCGCAGTGGATAAGAACTGGGGAATCGGATTTGAAAACAGACTGTTATTTTCCATACCGGCAGATATGCACCGTTTCCGTGAACTGACGGAAGGAAATACTGTTTTGATGGGCAGAAACACTTTTCTAAGCCTGCCTGGACAGAAGGCATTAAAGAACAGGAAGAATATTGTGCTGACACACGACGGGAAATTCCGGGCGGATCCGGCAGTTATTGTGACAGATATGGAACAGGCACTGGAAGAGATAAAAAATGATCCGGGTCAGGTCTATGTCATAGGTGGTGGAAGTGTCTACCGGCAGTTTCTTCCTCTGGCAGAAGAGATTCTGATTACTTATGTGGATGCAGAATATCAGGCAGATACCAGATTTCCGAATCTGGACAGGGATGATACCTGGGAATTAGTCTGGCAAAGTGAAAGACAGACGGATTTTGAAGCCGGATATTACTTTAGAACTTATCGGAAAAGATAATAAAAACAGCCGCTTCACAGAGCATTTTCTGTGAGACGGCTGTTCCTTGTATACAGAAAATTATTTAATTACTTTCAGCCAGCCTTCCGGAGCTTCGATTCTGCCCATCTGGATACCGGTAAGTGTATCGTAAATCTTCTTTGTTACAGGTCCCATTTCTTCCATACCTGCAGGGAAGCAGATTTCTTTGCCGTGATCATTGATCTTTCCAACAGGGGAGATAACAGCGGCAGTACCGCACAGACCACATTCTGCAAAATCTTTTACTTCATCGAAGAATACTTCACGTTCTTCTACTTCCAGTCCGAGATATTCTTTTGCCACATATTCAATCGAACGTCTGGTAATAGAAGGAAGAATACTGTTTGACTTCGGTGTTACAAGCTTGCCGTCTTTTGTGATAAAGATGAAGTTTGCACCGCCGGTTTCTTCTACTTTTGTTCTGGTTGCTGCATCGAGGTACATATTTTCAGCAAATCCTTCTTCGTGTGCTGTTACGATGGCATGAAGACTCATGGCATAGTTCAAGCCAGCCTTGATATGTCCGGTTCCATGAGGCGCTGCACGATCGAAATCAGAAACTTTGATAACAATAGGTTTTGCACCGCCTTTGAAGTATGGTCCTACAGGAGTACAGAATACTCTGAACTGATATTCAGATGCAGGCTTTACACCGATAACAGGGTTTGAACCAAACATATACGGACGGATGTATAAAGTAGCACCGGAACCGTAAGGCGGAACGTAATCAATATTTGCTTCCACTGTTTTTACGATAGCATCTACGAATCTGTCTTCCGGGAATGGAGGCATCTCCAGTCTTCTTGCGGAATCAGCCATTCTTGCTGCGTTAAGATCAGGACGGAAAACAACGATTCTTCCATCTTCTGTTGTGTAGGCTTTCATACCTTCAAAAATTGTCTGTGCATACTGTAAAACACCGGCACATTCACTGATGGTTACGGTAGCATCTTCTGTCAGGACACCATCATCCCAAGCACCATCCTTAAAATTAGAAACATATCTTTTCTCGGTCTGGATATAACCAAAACCCAGGTTTGACCAATCAATATCTTTTGCCATGAGCTTTTCCTCCAAAATTAAAATAAGTTGCCATAGTTGACATTTTTTTATGGAGTCTATTTTAGTTACTTCGTATGCGGATGTCAAGTAGAAAAAAACATTTTTATAAAATAAATAATTTGCATTTGATGTTAAATAATGGTAAAATTTATAATATATTGATATTAAATCAGCTTGTGAATGAATGAGGTAAAGAAAATGATAAAAGAGGGAAAAATAGAGAGGACGATTATCAGTCAGGTATGGAAAAATGTAAATATCAATAATGCAATCAGGAAAGCGATTGAAGAAGGGGAAATGAAAGTTTTTTATCAGCCGAAGGTGGAAGCAGGCTCCACCAGGGTAGTTGGTGCAGAGGCACTGCTCCGGTGGCAGCGGCTGGAAGGTTCCTATGTATTCCCGGATGATTTCATTCCGGAACTGGAACGAAGCGGCAAAATCGTGGATCTGGATTATTTTGTTTACCGGACGGTTTTCCGTACGATCAGAAAAAGACTGGACATGGGTAAGCCGGTTGTCCCGGTTTCCGTAAATGTTTCCAGGGTACATCTGCGGGATTTGAAGATATATGATTATCTGAAATTTTTATTCCGGAAGTATCATATTCCGCCGAAGTATATCGAACTGGAACTTACGGAAAGTATGTATACCGGAGATTTGGACAGGTTCCGTCCACTGATTGAAGAATTCCGGGCAGCCGGAGGAAGAGTATCGATGGATGATTTTGGTTCCGGATATTCGTCGCTGAATTTATTAACAGACCTTCCGATTGATACGATTAAGATAGATAAAGTCTTTTTAAAACATGATGAATTACTGGAAAATGAAAAGACAATACTGGGTTGTGTAATTGAGATGGCGAAGAGGCTGAAGCTGGACGTGCTGTGTGAAGGTGTGGAAACACTCAGCCAGAGCAGGTTTTTGAGTAAGATGGGCTGCGACATGTTCCAGGGATATCTCTATGCAAAGCCGCTGCCGGAAAAAGAGTATTATGCCTATCTTGAGAAGCATCTGGATACAGAAATCAACGAGATCCATTTTGCTTTTCAGGGAAATTTATGCGATGACAGCGGAACATATGAAGGTATTTTCCGGGGAGAGGGAGAACCGGAGTATGTTCCGGGACCGGCGGAAGGCATGATGGCAATTCATTTTTGCGGCGGCGAACCATTTTCCGACTGTGTCGAACTTCCGGCGGATGTGCTCTGGAACGACAGTTTTACCATCAGTATGTGGATAAAAGAGGAAAAAGCAGGTTTGTGGTCAAGTGTTTATTATGCCGGTTATGAAAACGGATTTTGCAATATTATGCCAAAGGCATGGGATATGCACCTGAGTTTCCGGATTAAGGACGGGGATGATCCGGCGGGATGGAATGACGTGGGAAGTGAAATTGTTCCGCTGGATCAATGGACGATGGTTACCTGCTGCTACAACAGTGCAAATCATGTATCCACCATTTATATTAATGGCAGAAGATGCGGCATACTGGAAGGTGTTATAAATCTTACCGATCCGAAGGCAGTTTTTATCGGCGGGGATATCTATGTGAAAGGGTATCAGGGTCTGGTATCGGATCTGCGTATATTTGACCAGCCACTGTCTTTTGAAGTTGTGCAGAGGATGTATCAGAAGGTAAGGATACGGATGCAGGAAGGTACGGAAGAAGCCGAAGAGCATAAGCCGGAGATCCATTCCGTGAGATTTCCGCTGAATCAGACTCTGATGGAAGAAAATGGAACGGCAGAGTGTATTTTCCATGGAAAAGAAGCAGTATATGGGGAAGGCCCGGTAAAAGGAACATATGCACTGTGGCTTGCAGGTGGCATGGTTGGGGAAAATGTACTGGAGCTTCCGGATAAATTTGCCGATTTGGAAAGTTTTACCGTGTCTTACTGGATAAAGGATGAGAATCCAAGGGAATGGGTAAGCAGCTTCTATATGAAGAGAGAGTATGGTTTTCTGTCGGAAGTCCCATATGCACCGGAAAAACGGACGATCTTCCGGGTGAAAGATTTCCGGGAAAGCGAGGATGTCTGGCATGATTCCGTTCGTGACCGGATTATGAAAAAAGATGTCTGGCATCATATTGTCCTTGTATACAATGCAGATGTACATATGGTATCGCATTATGTGGATGGAAAATACAACGGGATAAAGGATGACTGTTTTCCAACCGGAAGAATACAGAAGATTCTGTTTGGCGGGGACGAATACCAGAGAAGCTTTGAGGGGTATCTGTCGGATATCCGGATTTTCGACAGAGCTTTGTCCGGAGAAGAAATAAGAAAAATGTAAAAGAAGAAAAGCCCTTTTGTATACAGAAAACAAAAGGGCTTTTGAAAATCTTAATTCAGTTCTGCAATTCTTGTAATTCCCACATAGATTTGAGATATTTTATACCATGTTTTAAAGTCAACAATGCCGGTTTTCGGGAGACCGAAAATATTCTGGAATTCGATTACCGCATTTCTGGTGTCATTGCCGAAGATGCCGTCTGCCGCAATGACAGGAATGGCAGTGTATACTTCTGCGATGCGGTTGAGCTGCTCCTGCATCTGACGGACTTTATCGCCGCTGCTGCCGATCGTCAGGTTATAGCCGGGCCATGAGGACGGGATTCCGGAGATTTGCTCCGCCGTATTCACATACATGGAGCTGCCGTAATAATTCCGGATGATTTCAATTGGGGAGTATCCCTGATCGCCGAGCGTTTTGCTTCCCCACTGGCTCATCCAGTTCGGACAGGTCACCCGCCTGCCGTCACAGTACTGGGTCAGAATCGGCTGTTTCACACCGGGCCTTGCCAGATACTGGTCAAAGATTTCATCTACGATCCGCGAAATGCTGTCGAAAATATTCCGCCCGTAAATCCATTTATGGTCATAGGCGGTGGAAGAAGTGATGGTAAAATCATAGCCTTTGTTGCGGTACCATTCTGTATACACACGGTTCAGTGTGAAAGACATGATGGCGAGAATATTTGCGGTAATGGTGCTTTCCGGCCAGGTGGCATAGATTTCGCTGGATGCCACATTCTTTATGTAGTCCGTGTAGCTGACATAATAATTCCTGGCAGTGCTGTCCGAAGGTGTACCATCATGAACCACAATAGTTTCCGGTACTACGACACGGCTGAGTACGATTTCCCCGCTTTCATTGACAGGTTTTATTTCGGCTTCCGGAATCTTGGAGGGATAGTCCCCGTATAAGGTATGTGCCGGAATAACAATGTCAGAGGGAAGTGAGGAGGTCAGGGGATTCAGGGTAACAGGCTGCATGGAAGCTGTGTCCGAGAGAATCTCAATACCGGAAATGTCCTTCGGTTCATAGCCGGGTGCTTCCACATAGATGGAATATTCTGCATACGGCTGGATAATATTGGATTCGTCCAGAGAGAGTTCTATGGGTGGTGCATTTAACTCCACCGAAGGGGAGAAACCCTGTCTGTCGGTCACAATCTGTTCCAGGATATTGTCCGGAATCCCGCTGTAGGAAATGGAAATCGTAGCATTCTGAATCGGAATATTCAGGTTGTTGGTCACATTGACGGTAAGCTGTCCCCGGTCGGTCAGGTCGCTCTGCTGGGTTTTTAACATAATTTACTCCGCAAATAAAGCATTTGTATAAGAGTATGCAGAACCGGCAGGAATATGCCTGACATACTGTGGACAGAGATGGTTCTTGACAAAGTGTGGAGGGAATGTTATTCTAAAAAGAAGAAAAGCTGATAAAAAATCGGTGGATACGATGGAGGAAAAGACATTGGGAAAAATTATATTAACAGGTGACAGACCAACAGGAAGACTTCATGTAGGACATTATGTTGGTTCTTTAAAGAGAAGGGTAGAACTTCAGAATTCAGGAGATTATGATAAAGTATATATTATGATTGCCGATGCACAGGCATTGACAGATAATATTGAGAATCCGGAGAAAGTACGTCAGAATATCATAGAGGTGGCACTGGATTACCTTTCCTGCGGGCTTGATCCACAGAAATCCACATTATTCATCCAGTCCCACGTTGCAGAACTGACAGAACTTACTTTCTATTATATGGATCTGGTAACCGTGGCAAGACTGCAGAGAAATCCGACCGTAAAGTCAGAGATACAGATGCGTAATTTTGAGGCAAGCATTCCGGTGGGATTCTTTACCTATCCCATCAGCCAGGCAGCAGATATTACGGCATTTAAGGCTACTACGGTACCGGTCGGCGAAGATCAGCTTCCGATGATTGAGCAGACAAGGGAGATTGTAAGAAAATTTAATTCAGTTTATGATGAAGTTCTCGTCGAGCCGGAAGCACTCATTCCACAGAACGAAGCCTGCCACAGACTTCCGGGAACTGATGGCAAAGCAAAGATGAGCAAGTCCCTTGGCAATTGCATTTACCTTGCTGATTCCGCAGATGATGTGAAGAAAAAGATCATGGGCATGTATACTGATCCGACCCATATTCAGGTCAGCGATCCGGGACATATCGAAGGAAATACAGTATTTACCTATCTGGATGCATTCAGCAGATCGGAGCATTTTGAGAGATATCTTCCGGACTATGCAAATCTGGATGAATTAAAGGAACATTACCAGAGAGGCGGTCTTGGCGATGTGAAGGTAAAGAAATTCTTAAACAATATCATCCAGGAAGAATTAGAGCCGATCAGACAGAGAAGAAAAGAATATGAGAAGGATATTCCGGAAATCTATGAGATACTCCGGAAAGGAAGCGAAGAAGCGAGAAAAGTAGCAGCACAGACATTATCAGAAGTAAAATCTGCCATGAAGATTAATTATTTTGAAGATATGGATTTAATCAGGGAGCAGGCAGAGAAATATAAGCAAATATAGGAATCGGATGGGAAGAAAAATTTCTGTGTGAATCATGCGGAGATTTTTCTTTTCGTGTTCCATATCGGAATATCAGAAGAATCCTTATTTTACCAGGAGAGACAAGATGAAAAAACAGGCAGTTATTTCGATACTATTTACATTTATACTGGCTTCTTTCGTGGCGGTGAATGTCCATGCGGGAAATTCCAGGGATTTGTCGGACGATATAGCGGCAGGAGAAGAAAAATTAAATGAAGTACAGAGTCTTTATGATGAAATGCAGGATAAAATAGATGAACTCGAAGCAAACAAGGAGAATCTGAGTAATTATCTCGCTTCGCTAAATCAGAGTTATGATGCAGCCCAGGCATTAATCGATAATTATGACCGGCAGATTGCGGATAAACAGAGTGAGATTGAGTCAATCAATGGGAAATTGTCAGAGGCGGAGAGCAAACAGGCAGAGCAGTATGAGGCAATGAAGCTGCGGATCCAGTATATGTATGAATCCGGCGATATGGATATTGTGAATGCAATTATGTCCGATCAGTCTATCGGTGAGATTCTGAACCAGGTGGAATACATCAGTGAGATTTTAAAATACGATCGTTCCCAGATGGATAATTACGAAACCCTGCTGCTGACCATTACCGTGATGAAGTCGCAGGCAGAGCAGGAGATGGATAATCTGACCTCGTTAAAGCAGGAGCAGGAATCAGCAGTAAATGATTTGTCGGAGATGATGTCGGAGGCATCGGACAATATCAAATCCCATCAGGAGCAGATCAGTGCGGCAGAAGCAGAGGCGATGCAATATGAGCAGGAAATTGAAAACCAGAAAAATTCCATCGAACAGTTAAAACAGGAAGAATCAAGACGTATTGCGGAATCCATTGCGGAGTCCATACGGGAGTCGCAGGAGGAATCCAGGCGGGCAGCAGCACTGGCAGCCGGGGAAACCTATGAGGAAACCACGGTGGCACCGTATATTCCGGCAGCGGATGATTTGACAAAACTGGCTGCAATTATTTACTGTGAAGCCGGCGGTGAGCCGTATGCCGGACAGCTGGCAGTGGGAACGGTTGTCATGAACCGTGTTGCCAGTTCAAAATATCCGGACACAATAGAAGAGGTGCTGATGCAGCCATATCAGTTTACACCGGTCGGAAGCGGAAGATATGCCATTGCACTGGCGAAAACACCGGATCCGAGCTGCCTGCAGGCGGCAACGGAAGTACTGATTAACGGGGTCAGGACCGGTAGATGGCTGTATTTCAGAACCGTAAATAACATTATACATGGCGATGTTATTGGAAATCAGGTTTTTTATTAATTGTCAGAATATTACTTGAAATAGTAAAAAAAAAGGCACAATAATATATAGACAAAAAGGTTGAAAAATGTCGGGATATAATGTATAATCTATTCAATTTGAGCTAATTTGAAAAAGCTCGTTGAAAATGCTACTATTAATAATGAATTATGCCTGAAATCAAGGAATTTCAGGCCTGGAAACGGAGGAAGACATGAAAGCTTTTCTGATTTTAGAGGACGGAAACGTATTTGAAGGAACATCCATCGGATCTAAAAAAGAAATTATCAGTGAAATCGTTTTTAACACATCCATGACGGGATATTTAGAAGTGCTTACTGACCCATCTTATACCGGACAGGCGGTATGTATGACATATCCATTGATTGGAAATTATGGTATCGCATATCAGGACATGGAATCAAAGAAACCATGGCCGGATGGATATATTGTAAGAGAATTATCACGGATTCCGAGTAATTTCAGAAGCGAGGGAACAATTCAGGACTTCCTTGAGAAAAATGACATTCCGGGAATTGCAGGAATTGACACAAGATCCCTGACAAAGATTTTGAGAGAAAAAGGCACAATGAATGGTATGATTACCACAAATGAGAATTATAATCTCGACGAGATTCTGCCAAAATTAAAAGAATATGTAGTAAAGGATGCGGTAAAGCGTTCTACCTGCAGTGAAATTTCCCATCTGGAAGGAGACGGATTCAAAGTAGCACTGATGGATTTCGGAGCAAAGAGAAATATCGCAAGATCTTTAAATGAGCGTGGCTGCGATGTAACTATTTACCCGGCATTTACAAAGGCAGAAGAGATTCTTGCAGCGAATCCGGATGGAATCATGCTCTCCAACGGACCTGGAGATCCGAAGGAATGTACCTCCATTATTGAAGAACTGAAGAAACTGTATCAGAGTGATACTCCGATTTTTGCAATCTGTCTCGGACATCAGCTGATGGCACTTGCAACAGGTGCGGATACCCATAAGATGAAGTACGGACACAGAGGTGCGAACCATCCGGTCAAAGATTTAAAGAGCGGAAGAGTGTATATTTCATCACAGAACCATGGATATGTCGTGGATGAATCTACAATTAATCCGGATATTGCAGAGGTTGGATTTATCAATGTAAACGATAAAACGATTGAAGGGTTAAGATATAAGAACAAAGATATCTTTACCGTACAGTTCCATCCGGAAGCATGCCCTGGCCCACAGGATTCAAATGTGTTGTTTAATGAATTTATCACTATGATGGAAAACAGGAGGAAATAAGGATGCCTAGAGATAATAGTATTAAAAAAGTATTAGTAATTGGTTCCGGTCCTATCGTAATCGGACAGGCTGCTGAATTTGATTATGCAGGAACACAGGCATGCCGTTCTTTGAAGGAAGAAGGCATTGAAGTAGTTCTGGTAAACTCAAATCCTGCGACCATCATGACAGATGGAGATATTGCAGATAAGGTATATATTGAGCCGCTGACTGCAAAAGTACTTGAAAAAATTATTTTAAAAGAGAAGCCGGACAGTGTGCTTCCTACCCTCGGCGGACAGGCAGGATTAAATCTTGGTATGGAGCTTGCAGAGTCAGGATTTCTGGAAAAGAACGGAGTCAGACTGATTGGTACGACTGCTACAACCATCAAGAGAGCAGAAGACCGTCTGGAATTCAAGCTGACCATGGAAAAAATCAACGAGCCGGTAGCACCGTCACTGGTTGTTGAGAATGTAGAAGATGGTATTGCATTTACCAACAAGATCGGATATCCGGTTGTATTAAGACCGGCATATACCTTAGGTGGAAGTGGCGGTGGTATCGCACATAACCTTCAGGAACTGACCGATATTCTGGAGAATGGGCTGCGTCTGAGCCGTGTGGGACAGGTTCTGGTAGAACGCTGCATCGCAGGATGGAAGGAAATTGAATACGAAGTAATGCGTGACAGTGCCGGAAACTGTATTACTGTTTGTAACATGGAAAATATTGACCCGGTTGGTGTGCATACCGGTGATTCCATTGTAGTTGCACCATCCCAGACACTGGGTGATAAGGAATACCAGATGTTAAGAACATCTGCATTAAATATCATCAGCGAATTAAATATTACCGGTGGATGTAATGTACAGTATGCACTGAATCCAGAGAGTTTTGAATATTGTGTTATTGAAGTAAATCCTCGTGTAAGCCGTTCTTCCGCACTGGCTTCCAAAGCAACCGGATATCCGATTGCAAAGGTTGCGGCTAAGATTGCGATTGGTTATACCCTGGATGAGATCAAGAATGCGATTACCGGAAAGACCTATGCAAGTTTTGAACCTGCACTGGATTACTGCGTTGTTAAGATTCCACGTCTTCCATTCGATAAATTCCTGACAGCGAAGAGAACACTTACCACACAGATGAAGGCAACCGGAGAAGTTATGAGTATTTGTACCAACTTTGAAGGTGCACTTATGAAAGCCATCCGTTCCCTGGAACAGCATGTGGAAAGTCTTCTGGATTATGATTTTACCGGACTTGACGATGACCAGTTAAGAGAACAGTTACATCTTGTGGATGACAGGAGAATCTGGGTTATCGCAGAAGCACTGCGCCGTGGTGTGGAAGCTGGATACCAGAAGTTCAGCTATGATGAAATCCATGCCATCACAAAGATTGACAAATGGTTTATTGATAAGATAGCAATTCTTGTGGAAATGGAACATGCCTTAAAAACACAGGAATTAACAAAAGAATTATTAAAAGAAGCAAAGAGAATCGAATTCCCTGATACCGTCATTGCAAAACTGACCGGAAAAACAGCGGAAGAAATCAAGGCTCTGAGAAAAGAATATGGTATTACCACAGGATTTAAGATGGTTGATACCTGTGCAGCCGAATTTGAAGCAAGCACACCGTATTACTATAGTGCATACTGCACCGATAATGAAGCGATTGAAACAAGACCGGAAAAGAAGGTACTGGTACTTGGCTCCGGTCCGATCCGTATCGGTCAGGGTATCGAATTTGACTATTGCAGCGTACACAGTACATGGGCATTTAAGAAAGCCGGTTATGAAACCATTATCGTAAATAATAATCCGGAAACCGTAAGTACGGACTTTGATATTGCAGACAAACTGTATTTCGAGCCATTGACTCCGGAAGATGTAGAAAACATTGTAAATATTGAAAAACCGGACGGTGCAGTGGTACAGTTCGGTGGACAGACCGCCATCAAGCTGACAGAAGCCCTGATGAAGATGGGAGTGCCAATCCTTGGTACAAAGGCAGAAGATGTAGATGCTGCAGAGGACAGAGAATTATTTGATGAGATTTTACAGAAGACAGAGATTCCGAGAGCTGCCGGCGGAACTGTATTTACAGCAGAAGAGGCAAAGAAGGTAGCCAATGAACTGGGTTATCCGGTACTGGTTCGTCCATCCTATGTATTAGGCGGACAGGGTATGCAGATTGCAACCTGTGATTCCGAGATTGAAGAATTTATGGAAATCATCAACCGCATTGCACAGGATCATCCGATTCTGGTAGATAAATACCTGATGGGCAAGGAAATCGAAGTCGATGCGGTATGTGATGGTCAGGATATCCTGATTCCTGGTATCATGGAACATATCGAGAGAGCTGGTGTTCATTCCGGAGACAGTATTTCTGTATATCCGGCACAGTCCATCTCACAGGAAATCATCGATAAGATTGAGGAATATACAAAGAGACTGGCAAGAGCATTGCATGTCAAGGGTATGATCAATATCCAGTTCATCGTATATCAGGATGAAGTATATGTCATCGAAGTAAATCCTCGTTCCAGCCGTACCGTACCTTATATCAGCAAGGTAACAGGTATTCCGATTGTAAAACTTGCGACAAGAGCAATCATCGGCGAAACCATCCGCGAGATGGGATATGAACCTGGATTGCAAAAGAGAGCGGACTTCATTGCAGTTAAGATGCCGGTATTCTCCTTTGAGAAGCTGCGTGGTGCAGAAATCAGCTTAGGACCGGAGATGAAATCTACCGGTGAGTGCCTTGGTATTGCAAGAACTTTTGAAGAAGCATTGTATAAGGCATTCTTAGGTTCGGGAGTCAATCTTCCAAAGCATAAGAAAATGATTATCACCGTAAATGATGCGGATAAGAAAGATGCGATTTCTATCGGAAAGAGATTTGAGAAGCTCGGTTATGAAATCTATGCAACCAGAAGTACTGCAAAGGTATTAAATGAAAATGGTGTCCATGCGATTAAGGTAAATAAGCTTTCACAGGAAGCACCTACCGTTATCGATTTAATTCTGGAGCATAAGATTGATATCGTTGTCGATACTCCGACACAGGGAAGAGATAAGACAAGAGATGGATTCTTAATCAGACGTTATGCGATTGAAACAGGTGTCAACTGCTTTACCTCACTGGATACAGTAAATGCACTGCTTACCAGTCTGGAAAGCGCAAAGATGGAAAATCTGGAAATGATTGATATTGCAAAGATCGAAAAAAGAGGAAATCAGTAAATAGATGAAATGCGAAGAGGGTAGTCACGGACTGCCCTTTTTCGTACCATAGTATTAGTAATTGTGAAACACTTAAATTTTGTAAGGGTATATGCAAATGAAACATTACACGAAGGCACGCTCTCGCTACATTCGGCTATGGCACTAGGGAATCTTCCCGGTTTACCGGGTCCCTCCCTAGTGCGTGGGTAGCGGTACTAAATACCGATTGTACTAAGGAATCTTCCCAATAAATTGGGTCCCTCCTTAGTACCTACCTCATAGTACCTTCTTAGTAATTGTTTAATTTGCATATACAATAAACATAGATTGTAAGTTTTGTAATTAACTAAAATAATATGATTCAGAAAGGAGTCTGGAATGAAGTATCGTGTTTTGGATGGGATCGGAAAGAAATCATCTGTATTTGTGTATGGAACGGGGAATAGTAAGATTATGGACGAGGATGAGGGGCTTGCCTGTGAATGTCTGGACATGGCATGGCAGGCAGGATTCACGATGTTTGACAGTGCACATATTTACGGAAATGCGGAGCGGAATGTGGGAAAGTGGATGGAGAAAAGAGGACTTGGGGAGAAAGCAGTGATTCTTACCAAAGGGTGCAATCCGGGAATGAAAGGGTCTGCGGATGTGATGACACCGGAACTTATCCGAAATCAGGTGGAAGAGTCCCTGGACAGGCTGCGGACGGACTGCATTGATTTGTATATTTTGCACCGGGATCAGCCGGATATGCCGGTAGAACCGGTTGTCGAAGTGCTGAATGAACTGAAGGAAGCAGGAAAGATAAAACGGTTTGGCGGTTCTAACTGGACAGTGGAGCGGGTGAAAGAACTGAATGAATATGCGGCGAAACATCAGATGGAAGGATTTACTGCGGTAAGTCCGTGTTTCAATATGATGGATCATGCAGAAGATCCGTGGGGAGGAAGTGTCTGCATTAATGGAGAACAGGGAGAAGAAGCGAGAAAATATTACAGGGAGAATCAGATTCCTGTGTTTGCATATTCTTCCCTTGCAAGAGGATTTTTATCCGGAAGATACCGCACAGATGGCAGGAAACGGATGGAAGAATGTATCATGCAGGCTGCGATACAGGAATACAATTCCCCGGAAAACATCGAAAAGCTGAGAAAAGCAGAGATTCTTGCACAGAAAAAGAGCTGCGGTGTGTCAGAGATTGCACTTGCATGGCTGCTGCACCAGAAAGAGGAAGTGTTTCCGATTGTCAGTCCATCTACAAGAGAGCATATGAAAGAAAATGCAAAGGCTTTTTCGGTGAAACTTACGGAAGATGAACTGAAATGGATGGCAATTATCTGAGCATTGTGTTATAATAAAATAGCATAAATTTAATTTCAAGGAGGTTTTACGATGGAAAGAGAGAATGCCTGGAAGAAATATTCAGAGGAACAGGTTGCAGAACTGGAAGAAGTGAGTGCTGCGTACCGGAAGTTTCTCGATAAAGGAAAGACAGAGAGAGAATGTGTCAAAGAGATAGTAAAGCTTGCCCAGAAGGCAGGATATAAGGATATAGAAAAGATTATTTCCAAAGATAAGAAATTAAAAGCCGGAGATAAGGTGTATGCCGTAAATATGAAGAAATCCGTGGCTTTATTCCAGATTGGAAAAACACCAATGGAACAGGGAATGAATATCCTGGGTGCACATATTGATTCCCCGAGACTGGATGTAAAACAGAATCCATTGTATGAAGATACGGATTTTGCCTATATGGATACCCATTATTATGGTGGAATCAAGAAATATCAGTGGGTGGCACTTCCGCTTGCCATTCATGGTGTAATTGTAAAGAAAGACGGCAGCACGGCAGAGGTTGTTATCGGGGAAGATGAAAATGATCCGGTATTATGCATTACCGATCTGCTGATTCATTTATCCGGTGAACAGCTCGAGAAAAAGGCTGCCAAGGTAATCGAGGGCGAACAGCTTGACATTCTGGTGGGAAGCAGACCACTGGCAGGAACGGAGAAAGAGAGCGTCAAGGCAAATATCCTGAAACTCTTAGAAGATAAGTACCAGATCACAGAGGAAGATTTCCTCTCCGCAGAATTGGAGATTGTACCGGCAGGAAAAGCAAAGAATTCGGGAATTGATTCCAGCATGATTATGGCATACGGACAGGATGACAGGGTGTGTGCATATACTTCCCTTGCCGCCATGTTAGAAGTAGAAGATCCGGAGCGGACAACCTGCTGTCTGCTTGTGGATAAAGAAGAGATCGGAAGTGTGGGAGCAACCGGTATGCAGTCAAGATTTTTTGAAAATGTAACTGCAGAAGTAATGGAAAGAACTGGAAAATACAGTGAATTACTGCTTCGCAGATGCCTGGCAAATTCCAGTATGCTCTCATCCGATGTAAGTGCGGCATTTGATCCGTTGTTTGCAGGAAGTTTTGAAAAGAAAAATGCAGCATATTTCGGCAGAGGAATGGTATTTAACAAATTTACCGGCGCAAGAGGAAAATCCGGCTCTAACGATGCCAATGCAGAATATTTTGCAAAGATCCGCAGGGTTATGGATGATGCAGGTGTTGCCTTCCAGACAGCAGAACTGGGAAAAGTAGACCAGGGCGGCGGTGGAACGATCGCATATATACTTGCATTATACGGTATGGAAGTCATAGACTGCGGTGTGGCAGTGTTAAATATGCATGCACCATGGGAACTTACAAGTAAGGCAGATATCTACGAAACTAAGAAAGGATATGAAGCATTCTTAAAGAATGTCCAGGATTAACATGAATTACGAAGAAGCAAAGAAAAAAGTACAGCAGTATGGGCAGGAGCATGTACTGAGATACTATGAGGAACTGGATAAGGCAGATCAGGAGGAACTGTTAAAGCAGATAGAAGAAACGGATATGTCCGTATTATCCCTGTGTACGCACAAAGAAGATCTTCCGGAAAAAGGAGTGATTACACCGCTGGCAGCCATGCAGCTGGACGAAATCGAAGCAGAGAAGGAAACTTACCGCAATGCAGGCACAAAAGCCATCCGCGACGGAAAAGTCGGGGCAGTGCTTCTTGCCGGCGGCATGGGAACAAGACTTGGTTCGGATGATCCAAAAGGAATGTATAATATCGGAATCACAAAAAATGTCTATATATTTGAACGGCTAATCGGCAATCTGATGGATGTGGTGAATCAGACCGGAAGCTATATTCATCTCTTTGTCATGACCAGTGAGAAAAACCACGATAAGACCGTGGACTTTTTTGAAAAAATGAATTATTTTGGTTACGACAGGGATTATGTCGTATTTTTCAAACAGGAGATGGCACCTGCGGCTGATTATAACGGAAAAATTTATATGGAAACAAAGAGCAGAATGGCAACGTCTCCAAATGGAAACGGCGGATGGTTTACCTCCATGGCAAAATCAGGTGTGCTTGATATTATCCATGAAAACGGAATCGAATATTTAAATGTATTTGCCGTGGATAATGTGCTGCAGAGAATTGCAGATCCGGTATTCCTCGGAGCGGTTCTGGCAAAGGGCTGTGCCGTTGGTTCAAAAGTTGTTAAAAAGGCAGCTCCGGATGAAAAAGTCGGGGTTATGTGCTTAGAAGACGGAAAGCCATCCATCGTGGAATACTATGAGCTGACGGACGAAATGCGGGATGCCAGGGACAAAGACGGCAATCCTGCATATAATTTCGGAGTTATTTTAAATTATCTGTTCCGTGTCCGGGATCTCGAGGAGATTATGGAGAAGCATATGCCGCTGCATATTGTGGAAAAGAAGATTCCGTACATGGATGAAGCCGGAAATTTTGTAAAGCCGGAAGAACCAAACGGTTACAAATTTGAGACACTGGTTCTGGATATGATTCATCTCATGGATAACTGTCTTCCGTTTGAAGTTATCAGAAACAGGGAGTTTGCTCCGATTAAGAATAAGACAGGAGTGGATTCCGTAGACACGGCAAGAGCATTGTTAAAAGAAAATGGAGTCGAATTATAATATGAATTATGGATTTGTCAGGGTGGGAGCATTTACACCGAAGATAAAAGTTGCGGATACACAGGCAAATACAGCCGAAATCAAAAAATTAATCGATCAGGCGGAAAAAAAACATACCGCACTGGCAGTATTTCCAGAGTTATGTATTACCGGTTATACCTGCGGAGATCTGTTTTTACAGTCCAGACTGTTGAACAGTTCCAGGGAAGCACTGGAAGAACTGGCAGAATATACCGGGGATAAGTCTGTCACGGCGGTAGTCGGTCTGCCATTCTGCCACGAAGGAAAATTATACAATGTGGCTGCTGTTCTTTCCGGCGGCACGGTAAAAGGAATCGTGCCGAAGAAGAACCTTCCAAATTACGGCGAATTTTATGAAGTAAGACATTTCCACCCTGGATTTGAGCAGGTAAGAATGATTCCGTTTGGAACATATGAGGTGCCGTTTGGAATGAATCAGATCTTTTGCATGGGTGGAGATATCAGCTTCGCAGTGGAAATCTGTGAGGATCTGTGGGTGCCGTTATCACCGGGAATCCGGCATGCACTTGCAGGGGCGATGATTCTTGTAAACCTTTCAGCAGGCGATGAAACCACTGGAAAGGCAGCATATCGCAGAAGTCTGGTATCGTCCCGGTCGGCTTCCCTGATCTGCGGATATGTCTATGCTTCCGCTGGTGATGGAGAATCAACGACCGATATGGTATTTTCCGGACATAACCTGATCGCAGAGAATGGAAATATGCTGGCAGAGTCAAAGCGGTTCTGCAACCAGTCCGTCCTTGCGGATATGGATGTGGAAAGACTGGTAAACGAACGAAGAAGAATGACCACATATCCGGGAAATGAAGAGGATACCTATGGTTCAAGACAGGCATACCATTTTGTAGAGCTTTCTGCAGTGTCGGAGAACCAGCCGGAGAAACTGCTCCGTTTTGTGGATAAAATGCCATTTGTGCCTTCCGATACGGCAAACCGTGAGAAACGCTGTGAGGAAATTCTCATGATTCAGGCGATGGGACTGAAGAAAAGACTGGAGCACACGAACTGCCGCAGTGCAGTGATCGGTATTTCCGGAGGACTTGATTCCACCCTGGCACTTCTTGTTACTGCAAGGGCATTTGATCTGCTCGGACTGGACAGAAAAGGCATCCTTGCCGTTACCATGCCGGGATTTGGAACAACGGACAGAACCTATGACAATGCACGGAAGCTGATTCACCAGATGGGTGCGGAATTGAAGGAAATCAATATCAGCAAAGCGGTGCGGCTGCATTTTGAGGAAATCGGGCAGGATGAAAGTGTCCATGATGTTACTTACGAAAATGCACAGGCAAGACAGCGTACCCTTCTGCTGATGGATTTGGCGAACAAAACCGGAGGTATGGTAATCGGAACGGGGGATTTGTCCGAACTGGCACTCGGCTGGGCAACCTACAATGGGGATCATATGTCGATGTATGCGGTAAATTCTTCCGTGCCAAAGACACTGGTGCGTTATCTTGTGCAATATGATGCGGACACAAGTGAGAGCGAAGAGCTGAAAAATACCCTGTATGATATCTTAAATACGCCGGTAAGTCCGGAACTTCTGCCGCCGGATGAGAGCGGAACGATCGCACAGAAAACAGAAGATCTGGTAGGCCCATATGAATTACATGATTTCTTTTTATACAATATCCTGAGAAATAATTTTGCTCCGGCTAAGATTTTTTATCTGGCTGGAATTGCATTTGACGGGCTTTATGAGCAGGAAGTCATTATGAAATGGCTGAAGGTATTTTACCGGAGATTTTTTGCACAGCAGTTTAAACGCTCCTGTATTCCGGATGGTGTAAAGGTAGGTAGTGTTACGGTATCCCCACGCGGTGACTGGAGAATGCCGAGTGATGCCTGTGCTGCAATCTGGCTGGAAGAATTGCAGGAGATAGAAAATAACAGTGTTATAAATAGGAGATAAATTCAGATGAATCGAATAGAAATGAGAAATTATTACCGGAAATGTGCCGGATATCTGGGAATGATGGGGGCAATTCTGATGTTTACCCTGTCCTGCCTTGCCATCTACATTTCTGATTTTAGTGAAATAAATGGTGTGGAAGAAGGAACTGGGGTAGTTATGTTAAACTGCCTGTATCTTATCTTCACTGTCGGTATCGTTTTTTCCATCATTACCGTGATTGCAGGAATCATCGCGGTAAAGGGAAATGGTGAAGGAATATTTGGATTTTCCGGATTTACCGCAGTCATTGATTTTATCATAGGTATACTTGGAACGATAACAGCCGTCTATGTCCTGAGAAATAAGGAGATGGAGTGGACTTCGGAACGAAGAGCCGTTTTGATTGTCTATCTGGTCATGGGAATCCTGCTGGTTCTTTTCTGCATTGCAGATTTCCTGTATAGCCGCAATGGCAAATTCTACTATGACAGAGGAAGCCATCTGGCAAAGGATGTACCGCAGATAGATTCCGGAAGACCGGCAAGAGTCCAGTTTGGCATTGTACTGGGCTGTTCCTCAGTTATGAATGCGGGAATTGCGTCATTATCCCTGTATTATTGCAATATGATCCGGTATTTTGACCGTACCATGGTAGAACATAATGCAGGATTTACACGGATTTACCAGGTGCTGTTTTTTGCAGGAATCTTCATCGTGGCACAGAGCCTTGTGATCTGCCTGCTGCACTGGATTCTGAACAGGGAGAGTATTCTGAAGGCAGGATTTATTACTGTGCTTGAAAATGTACTGTATCTTGCCATATTTATCATTCTGTCCGCCGTGGCTATGACAAAAGATTTTGTAAAGTCCCAGTGTCCGGATGTGGGATATATTATCTTCTCCTTCATTCTGGCAGTGATTTCATTTTGTTACCTGTCTGCCGCATGGAAAAAGACGGCATGTGTCAGGGGAAAAAAGACAAAAGAAGAAGTATAGAACAAAGATAAAAGCCGGCAACAGCCGGCTTTTATCTTTGTTTTGCCTTTGAAAGTGCGGTATCGATGGCCTGAACCAGTACGGAAGCGGTGTATTCATTATCTGAATCAAAGGAAAGTCCGGAAAGATTCTGGTTTGCAATTATGGAGGTTTCAATGTCTTTCAGGGAGGGTTTGAGAAGCGGATACATGGCGGCGACAGTTTCATCCAGGTTTACCAGGTCAATACTCTTTATGTAATTGTCATCCACGGAAACGCACACTTCCACAGGGACACTTCCAAGCACAATCGATGCTGTATAGGATCCGGAGTTGTAAGTACCGGTTTCATCTGTTTTACTTTCTTTGTTTTTATCGGGAAGAAACATGAATATAAGCAGAAAAATAAGCACGATGGCTACTATGATAAATATGGCTGTATATAGAACTTCTTTTAACTGAAGAACCATAATTTTTGGAGTGGATTGCATATTACCTCCGAATCAGGATACCTTTATACTTCATTCTATGTTATAATAAAGTTATATATGACAACAGGAGGCAATGATGGAAAAGAAACTGCATTTTATAGTGGGTGCATCTGGTTCAGGAAAATCAGAGCATTTATTTACGAAATTAATACACAAATCTTTAGAACATCCGGAGAAAAATTACATTCTCGTAGTGCCGGAACAGTTTACCATGGAAACCCAGAAGAAAGTCGTGCTGATGCATCCGTCAGGTGCAGTTGCAAACATTGATATAGTCAGTTTTAACAGACTGGCATTCCGTGTGTTTTCAGAACTCGGTATTCTGCAGGCGGAAATGCTCGATGATACTGGAAAATCCCTGATTTTGAGAAAAGTAATTGCAAATGAGAGGGAACAGCTGAATATCTACCGTGAGAAAGTGCATATGCATGGATTTGTCGAAGAGATGAAATCGGTTATCTCCGAACTGTATATGTACGGCATCGGCATGGAAAAATATAAAGAGATCCGAGAGCAGGTAAAGGGAAATGCCCTGATCAGCGAAAAATTAAAGGATATCGAGGTTGTCTTTGAAGGATTCCGCAGATACATTGAGGATAAATATATTACAAAAGAGGAGCTGCTTGACCGGCTTTGTGATGTGATACCAAAATCGGGAGTGATCCGGGAAAGCGAGCTTTATTTTGATGGATTTACCGGATTTACTCCGGTTCAGAATAAGGCGATGAAGCTTTTACTGGAATATTCCGTCGGGATTACGATTACGGTAACGGCAGGCCGGGAGGAATATGCGGCCATTCAGAAAGGGATTGCATGTGGTATGATTCCTGTGATGGAGCAGGAATTGTTTAAAATGTCCAAGGAAACCATTAACACTCTGTTAAAAATGTATGACGAATTATTCGGAAAAACCGGGCTGGAGCAGATTGCCGGGGAATCGATATTTCTGGATGGCAGGAATGGAAGATTCCGGAATAATCCGGTGCTTGCTCATCTGGAAGAGCAGATGTTCCGTCCGGGTGGAAAAAGAGTGAAAAATGACGGAAGTGTCATGCTTCTTCGATTTGACGGGCCGAGAAGCGAAGTAGAATATATAACGGATTACATTGCATGGCAGGTGAAAAAGGGAATGAGATACCGGGATTTTGCAATTATCTGTGGCGACATGGACAGTTATGGAAGGATTCTGGCGGACAACCTCAATACGAGGAATATTCCCTACTTTATGGATAATAAGAGAAGCCTGATTCTGAATCCGGCAGTAACCTTTATCCGGGCGGTTCTGGAAGTGATAGACACAGATTTCTCTTATGAAAGTGTGTTCCGTTTTCTGAAGAGTGGAATCGAAGTACTGGACATGGACGATGTGGACATTCTGGAAAATTATGTCCTGGCAGGCGGAATCCGCGGGGCAGGAAAATATTTCAAAGAATTTACACTGGGGAGGCGGAGAATGGCGGAGCAGGATCTGGAGCGGGTAAACCGGATTCGGGAAGAATTCGTCGATGCAATCCGGGAAATTTATGATGATTTCAAAGGAAAAACAGGTGGACTTTCCGTTCATGAAATGACGGAGAGCCTGTATCGTTTTCTGGTGAAATTCCGGCTTAGCCAGCGGCTCTCCGAAATGGAGCAGGAATTTCTGGAAAGAGGGGAGCTGTCATTCGGAAGGGAATATGGACAGACCTATAAGTACATTATTGACTTATTCGACAAGATCGTGAGTCTTCTGGGTGGGGAAGTCATGCCGTTAAAGGAATACCGGCAGATTCTGGATGCCGGCTTTGAGGAAATCAAAGTCGGGGTAATTCCGCTCAGCATGGACCAGGTGCTTGTGGGCGATATTGAGCGTACCAGGCTGAGCAGTATAAAGATTCTTCTGGTGCTTGGTGTAAATGATGGAATTATTCCAAAACACGGAAAGAAGAGCAGCCTTTTATCACAGAGCGACAGAAATTACCTCAAAAAGATGGAGATAGATCTGTCCCCGACTATAAGGGAAAGCATATTTATCCAGAAGTTTTATCTGTACCTCAATCTGACCAAACCACAGAAGGGACTGGTATTATCCTATTCCGACAGCAGCATGGACGGAAGTGCCTTAAGGCCGTCCTATCTGACGGGGGAGATTGCACGTCTGTATGATTCCGTGGAAAATGTCCTTCCGGTACGGGAAGAATATCTGAATTTATCCTCGGATGCCGCTTCCCTGAAATATCTTTCCGAACATCTGAACCGGAATGAAATCAGGGATATGGATGGATTTCTGAAAGAATTATATTCGTATTTCCAGAAGCATGGGGAGTATGGCGATATTATTTCCGATATCCGTCAGGGATTGTTTTTTGACAATAATCCGACAAAATTAAGCAGTTACACATCGGCACAGCTGGCGGGACAGGGCATGATAAAGAGTGTGTCAAGACTGGAAAAATATGCCGCCTGTGCCTATGCCCATTTTCTTACTTATGGGTTGAAGCTTGCAAAACGGGAAAAATACGAAATCAATATGGCGGACATGGGAACGATTTATCATAAATGCCTGGAACTGTTTTCGGCGGAAATGCTGCGGCAGAATTATGATTACCGCACGATTACGGATGTGGAAAGAAATAGTCTTGTGGATAAATGTGTCACAGAAATTACAGAAAATTACGAAAATATGATTTTGAAAAGCTCCAAAAGAAATGAATACCTGATCCGCAAGATCAAATCCGTATGCCGAAAGACGGTATGGGCAATGTGTGAGCATGTAAAACGCGGAGATTTTACCCCGCAGGAATTTGAATTTGCATTTAAGGAAGGCAGGATTGACCGTGTGGACACCTATGAGAAGGACGGAAAACTCTATCTGAAAATTATAGATTATAAATCGGGCAGCAAGAAATTTGATCTGTCCGATGTGTTTAACGGATTGCAATTACAGCTTATTTACTACATGGGAGAAACACTGAAAATAAAAGAGGTGCTGGAGCAGGGAAAAGAAGTGCTCCCGGCAGGAACATTTTATTTTAATATCAAATCACCATATATCGAATGCAGCGAAGAAATACAGGATGAGAAGCTGCAGGAACTTCTCCTGAAAGAATATAAAATGACGGGACTGGTAAATGATATGATCGAGCCTGCGGTTGCGATGGATCATATTCTGGAGGAGGAAAAGGCGGAGTCCGTGATTGTTCCGTTAAAAACAAAAGATCTCGGAAGTGCCGTGTCATCATCCGGCATGAACAGTACGAATTTCCGGAGAATGATAGACCGTGTGGAACGGATGATGGATGAATTTACGGAAGAAATTCTGGAGGGGAGGATTGAGAAAAATCCGTACCGGAAGGGAATGAATACACCGTGTGAATATTGCAGTTACCGTTCCGTGTGCAATTTTGATGAGAGGGAATTCGGAAATCAGTATAAAAAAACAGTAAAAATATCAAAACCGGAAGATGTGTTAAAAGAACTGGAACAGGAGGGAAAGCATGAACTGGACTGAGGAACAGAGAGAGGTAATAGAAACAAGGGATAAAAATATTCTGGTATCCGCAGCGGCCGGTTCCGGAAAGACGGCAGTGCTAACGGAAAGAATTCTGACACTGGTAACGGATAAAGAACATCCGGTGGATATTGACCGGCTTGTGGTTGTGACGTTTACAAGGGCGGCGGCGGCAGAGATGAGGGAAAGAATATTAAAGGCATTGCAGAAAAAAGCGGAAGAAAGCGGAAATGAAGATGCCTATCTGCAGAAGCAGCTTTCCTATGTGCATAATGCAAGAATTACCACGATTGACAGCTTTTGCATGGATGTAGTAAGGGAGAATTTTGCTGCACTGAATATTGATCCGGTGTTTAAGATCGGGGAAGAGGGCGAACTCGTTCTTCTGAAAGCCGATGTTATTGCAAAAATTATGGAAGAACATTATGAAAAGGGGGAAGAAGATTTTCTGGAATTTATTGATATCTATTCTTCCAACCGAAGTGATGAGCAGGTGGAGGAAATGATTTTTACCCTGTATGAATTTGCCATGAGTTATCCGTACCCGGAGGAATGGGTACAGAAGGCATATCAGCAGGAGGGCGATATTACACAGAGCGACTGGTATCAGATTCTGCAGAAACAGCTGGAATTACAGCTAGGCATTGTTTCTGGTGAGATCAGGGAATGTCTGGAACTTACGGAAGAAGAGGACGGACCGTGGGCATACAAGGCGGCAGTTTTATCGGATAAAGTATTTCTCGATGCAGTGCTTCAGACGGACAGTTATGAGGAGCGCAGAAAGCTTTTTGCCGGATATGCACCGGAAGCATTGTCCAGAAAGAAGCAGCCGGAAGCGGACGAAAAAAAGAAGCAGGCGGTAAAGGATATCCGTGACGGATACAAGAAGCTGCTGAAAGGCATGGCGGAAAAGTATTACGCAAAGACCATGGAAGAAATCATGGAAGATACGAAAATAGCAGGAAAGAACGTAAAAGTTCTGGCAGAACTGGTCTTATCGTTCATGAGAGAATACGCAGCCGCAAAAAGGGAGAAGAATCTGGTGGATTTCAGTGATATTGAACATTTTGCCCTGGAGATTCTGACACAGAGACAGGAAGACGGAACTGTCCGCCCATCACAGACAGCCCTTACGATGGCGGCGGATATTGAAGAAATCATGATAGATGAATACCAGGACAGCAATTATGTGCAGGAAATGATCCTTAACTCCATATCCGGAAAAGGAAAATCAGCCCATAACCTGTTCATGGTAGGCGATGTGAAACAGAGTATTTATAAATTCCGTATGGCAAAACCGGAGATATTTCTGGAAAAATACAACCGCTTTGAACGGATGGGGGACGGTCCGGATCGCAAGATTATATTATCGAAGAATTTCAGAAGCCGGGCGGCTGTTTTAAATGTGACAAACCGGGTGTTTGAGAAAATCATGATCCGGGAACTGGGCGGAATTGTCTATGATGAGGAAAATGCCCTCTATCCGGGTGCGGATTATGAGGGGGAAGATCCGGCGGTGGAACTGCTGATTGCGGACACATCCGTTATGGAAGGGGAGGAAAATCTGGAAAATGATGTGGAGGCAAAAGAATTAGAGGCTGAAATGGCGGCACTCCGGTTAAAAGAACTGTATGACAGCGGATTCCGGGTGCGTGATAAGGCGGATGGAAAAATGCGGCAGGTCAGATATTCGGATATGGCGGTGCTGCTCAGAAGTATGGGAAGTTATAAGGATGTTTACGAGAGAGTATTAAAGTCAAAGGGAATCCCGGTGCGCTGCCCGGTAAGAAAAGGCTGTTTTGATGCCTTTGAGGTAAAAATGGTACTGGAATTCCTTTCGGTGATAGATAATCCGAGGCAGGACATTCCGCTTACAGCAGTATTAAAGAATATGTTCCATATGAGTGAGGAAGAAATTGCACAGATTAAGCTGGCAGGCGGTCAGGATTCCATGTATGAAAATGTCATGGCAGCAGGAGAAGTGACGGAGCAGTTTAGGACTCTGCTGGAAAAATACCGCAGGGAAAAGACATACCGCACCATTTACGATCTCATCAATGAGATACTGGAAGATACCGGATTTGAATATTTTATCGCGGCATTTCCGGATGGAACGATGCGCCTTGCAAATCTGTCCATGTTAAAGGAACGGGCATCCATTTACCAGCAGGGAAGCTACAGCGGACTGTTTAATTTTATCCGCTATATTGAAAAAAATCAGGAATACGAAGTGCAGCAGGAAACGATGAGCGGTGCTGGAGAGGAAGATGCCGTAACCATTATGAGTATTCATAAAAGTAAGGGACTCGAATATCCAGTTGTGCTTGCAGGGGCATTGGGAAAAAGATTCAATCAGGAAGATGCGTCCAGAAAAGTGGTACTCCACCAGACCTTTGGAATCGGCATGGACCGGTATGATACGGAGAAAAACCGTAAGAGCAGCACCCTGGTGAAGCGTGCCATAGCCGGGCAGATTGTGATGGAAAATATGGCGGAAGAGCTTCGTGTTCTGTATGTTGCAATGACAAGGGCAAAAGAGAAGCTGATTCTTGCAGGAAGCGGAAAGATGGAAAAGAAATGGGCAAAATATGAAAGACTTGCGGCATATGCGCAGAACAGACCATTTCAGTATAACCAGATTATGGCTGCGGGAAGTTATCTGGATCTGCTGTTAATGTCACTTACAGAGGGAGAAAATCATAAAGGGCAGCCGAAGCAGGGATATATCATTACGGTAAAGACCGCGCAGGAGCTGGCGGAAACCCTGATCAGGGAAGCATATGAGAAGGAGCAGGGAAAAGAAGTGCTGGAGCATTGGAACAGCGATCATATTTATGATAAAGAAGCAAGGGAAGAGATAGAGCAAAGCCTGGCATGGCAGTATCCATATTCCATGGATGTGTTAATGAAAGCAAAAGTAAGCATTGCCGATGTAAAACAGAAAATTATGAATGAATATGCCCAAGAGCCGGAGGAACTGACAGAACCGGAAATGGAAATCGAACAGCCGGAAATCGTGCCGGCATTCCTCGGGGAAGGAACGGAAGAAGAATCTGCCGGCATTATCCGGGGAAATGCATACCACAGGGTATTCCAGATTCTTGACTATGGACGGGATCTGAGTGATTACGGAAAAATCAATGCATATCTGGATGAACTTGCCGGACAGGGACTTTTACAGGAAAAAGAGCGGAAATTTGTAAGGAATAAAGATATTTTGCAATTTCTGCGGTCGGATGTCGGAATACGGATGAAAGCGGCATGGCAGAACGGCACACTGAAAAGAGAACAACAGTTTGTTATGGGTGTCCCGGCATCCCTTGTGGAGGATGGGTATGAAGGCAGTGAAACCGTACTGGTGCAGGGAATTATGGATGCGTATTTTGAAGAGGACGGACAGATGTGCCTGGTCGATTATAAGACAGATTTTGTGGACGATATGCAGGAACTTAAGAAGCGATACCAGGGGCAGATGAATTATTATAGCTATGCCCTGGAGCGTATTTCCGGGAAAAAAGTAAAGAACCAGCTTGTTTATTCTGTACATTTTGGAGAAACAATAGAGATTGGGGATTGAAAAAAATACGCGGATAAAGTAGAATAGGCTAATAAAGTGATGAGGAGGCAGTTCATGGTATACGAAAAAATTAATCTGGAAGAAATATTTGTAAATCTTCCCAAAACAGACAGGACGGCGGTGGCACATGTGTTTCTTCCGGAAGTATATGAGGAGATCGGTGTGAATAAGGTTTTTCCATGCGTCGTACTGTGTCCGGGCGGTGCGTATGTATTCCGCTCACAGAGAGAGGACGAGCCGACCGTACTGCGTTTTCTGGGAGCCGGCATAGCTGTGGTAAAAGTAGAATACAGTTGCGGACCGGAGGGCGGTCATTTTCCGACGCAGCTTCTGCAGGTGTGTGCAGCGATTGCGATGGTGCGCCGGAACGCAGAACAGTGGCACATTGATAGCAGTAAGATTGCCGTGATGGGTTATTCTGCCGGTGGACATCTGGCGGGAACAGTCGGTACATTGTGGAACAGTCCCCTTGTGCGTGAAACACTTCAGATTCCGTCCGGTGAGGACAGACCGGATGGCATGATACTGGGATATCCGGTGATAACTTCCGGTGCATATACGCATGAGGACAGCATAAAATTTCTTCTCGGAGAAGACCGATATCAGGATGAAAAAGAAAGAGCGAAGGTTTCGGTTGAAAAGCTGGTAAATCACGATACACCGAAAGCTTTTCTGTGGCATACCTTTGAAGATGACCTTGTACCGGTGGAAAATACCTTGAAGATGGCAGATGCACTCCGGAAAGCGGGAGTTCTTTTTGAAATGCATATTTATCCGCATGGACCGCATGGTCTTGCAATTTGTGATGAGACAACCGTAGACGTAAAGGAAAATCTGAATCCTTATGCAGCATATGTTTCTTCCTGGGTAGAACACTGCATCCGGTGGATTCGTGAGGTATTATAGCTTTTGAAAGGTGTAGCAGGGAATGAAGAGTCAGGTAAATTATGTATATGATTTTGAAGATGACCCGGTGGATGAGTTAAAGCACTGGCTGTTTCTTGAGAATGTAAGACTGAACCAGCAGAAACAGCAGTTAGAGGATGAATACGAAGCACTGCAGAAATTAAAAGATGAGTTTGAACGTGAGAAAAAGCGTTCGGCAAGAGAACAGGAATTTCAGGAAAAGAAAATTGCAAGGGAAAAAGATCTGTTTGAAAAGCAGTGGGCAGTCGTGGAACGGGAACTGGTGCGCATGGCAAAGGATCGGGACAGGCTGGCGAAGGAAAAGGCATATATCCAGAGGGAAAAGGATGAACTGAAGAAAATGAGACAGGCTTCGCAGGGAGAAGCGGCGATTCGTTCCGGAACATTCTTCTGCGGAGTATCAAGTCTGAGCGCTCTGAAAAAGCGTTACCGTGATTTGATGAAGGTCTATCATCCGGATAATGAAAACGGGGACGAAACAACTGTATTATACATTAATAAGGAATATGAAAAATTGAAAGTAAAATTTCAAAAATAATCAAGAAACAATATTGCAATATATTTAAAAATATGATAATATAATAACAGAATCTCTGAAGCCGGAAAGGCACACGCAAATAGAACTGTGTGTGTCTTTCCGGCTTTTTTTGATACTGATATGCAAAAGAAAGGAAGGAAAAAGATGTTCAGCAGAGTAATATGTGCAGCTATACTGGGTGTCTGTGCGGAACTTGTATATGTGGAAACGGATATCAGCAATGGACTGCCGGCATTTGATATGGTAGGATTGTTAAGTTCGGAGGTAAAGGAATCGAGAGAGAGGGTGAAAACGGCGATCCGCAACAGTGGAGTGATTCTCCCACCCAGAAGAATTACCGTAAATCTGTTTCCAGCGGGGTTAAGAAAAGAAGGCGGGGCATTTGATTTGTCCATTGCAGCCGGAATATTAATTGCAGCGAATCAGGTTGTTCCAGTGTTAGATATGGAAAAGACCCTGATTGCGGGCGAGTTAAGCCTGGACGGCAGAGTCAACCATATCTGCGGGGTGCTGCCGATGGTATTGGAAGGAAAGAAGAAGGGACTCTCTCATTTTATCCTGCCCATGGAAGATGTACGGGAAGCAGAGATTGTAGAAGATGTAACGATTACAGGGGTTGCGGATATCGCCGGAATGATGCTTGCGTTAAGGGGAGAAGGGAATGTGTGTGACCGTGGAGAAGAAGCCGGCAGGACAACAGAAGAGAAAACGTACAAAACTGATTTTGCGGATATCGCCGGGCAGGAGAATTTAAAGCGTGCGGTGGAGATTGCTGCCGCTGGAATGCACAATATGCTTTTAATCGGTCCTCCGGGAGCGGGAAAGTCCATGATCGCATCTGCCATACCGGGGATTCTGCCGAAACCCGGACTGGAAGAATGTATCGAGATTACGAAGATTCACAGTATTGCCGGAATTCTGGATGGAAACGCACTGATGCGGGTAAGACCGTTTCGTGCACCCCACCATACCATTACGCAGAAGGCACTGGTTGGGGGCGGAAAGAAGGTTAGGCCGGGCGAACTTACCCTCGCACATGGTGGTGTATTATTTCTGGATGAGTTTGCCGAATTTAAGCGTGATACGATCGATGCACTGAGACAGCCGTTAGAGGAACATCGTGTGGTAATCTCAAGGGTGTATGGCATCTGTGTCTTTCCTGCGGATGTGATGCTTGTGGCGGCAACGAATCCCTGCAAATGCGGCTATTATCCGGACAGAAACCGCTGTTCCTGTAGCGGATATGACGTAAAGAAGTATCAGGGAAAATTCCGCGGACCGCTGACGGACCGGATGGATATCTGTGTGGCAGTTCCGGAAGTCAGTATTGAAGATTTGCAAAAAGGAAAGAAGTCAGAATCTTCGGAAACGGTCAGAAAAAGAGTTGAAGCGGCGGCAGCCATCCAGAAGGAAAGATATAGAGGGCAGCAGGTACGGTTTAATTCCGGGCTGTCGCAGGATCAGATACAGAAATACTGTTTTCTGGGAGAAAAAGAGAAAAGTCTTCTGGGTCAGGCATTTAAACAGCTGGGAATGAGTGCAAGGGCATATTACAAAACCATACGGGTGGCACGGACCATAGCGGATCTGGAGGGCTGTGAGGATATCCGGGAATGTCATATAGCTGAAGCACTCGGATACAGAATGACGGATTAAAAGGAAAGTGAGGAAAGATTATGACATATGAGGATGCGATGCTGTGGCTTGTTATGGGAAAGAATATGTGGCATAGGAAGATTGCCCTGCTGATGAGGAAGTTTGGAAGTCCGGGACGGGTCTGGGAGGCATCGTATGAACAGCTTGTGCAGAGCGGGATTTTGAAGGAAGAGGATGCCGGGGAGTTGTGTGAGAGCAGGGAAAACTTTGATCCGGCAGCTGAATGGTGTAAACTGGAGCAGAAAGGGATTCGTTTCCTTACGGACAGGTCAGAGGAGTTCCCTAAAAAGCTGTTAGATATTCCGGACCGGCCCTATGCACTTTTTATAAAAGGCTGTATACATAGTGATGGAACAGAAAAAAGGGTAGCGGTTATCGGGGCAAGGGTATGCAGTGCATATGGAAGATATGCGGCGGGAAAATTTGCCGGAGAGCTGGCAGAATATGGAATTGCGACTGTCAGCGGGATGGCAAGGGGCGTGGATTCGGCGGCACATCAGGGCACGGTGGATGCCGGAGGAAGGACATATGCCATTTTAGGATGCGGGGTGGATATCTGTTATCCGCCGGAAAATAAATATCTGTATGACAGAATTATAGAGCAGGGTGCAGTGCTGTCGGAGTATCCGCCGGGAACAAGACCGAATGCCTGGCAGTTCCCAGAGCGGAACCGGCTGATTAGCGGGATGGCAGACTGCGTTGTGATTACGGAAGCAAGACAGAAAAGCGGTTCGCTGATTACGGTGAAGCATGCACTTGAACAGGGGGTGGATGTCTGTGCCGTACCGGGCAGGATAAATGATGTATTAAGCGGTGGGTGTAACCGACTGATTCAGGAGGGGGCATTTCCGGCAACCAGCACGTTGGATATTCTGTTTAGCATGGGTATAAATATGAAAAAAAATGAAAAAACAAAAATTTTTCTTGAAAAACAAAATGAAGTGTTGTATAGTGTTCTCGATTTGCAACCACAGACCCCGGATGAAATTATGCAGAAAACAGGTATGAATCGGGGGGCTGTTTATGAAGGATTGCTCTGGCTTCTGATGCATGGATTAGCGGAAGAACCGGTTAAAAATTATTATATCAGAAAAGAATAGATACCCCCTGAATCCGGGTATAAGTATTAAAGTGGAGGTTATTATGGCCAAGTATTTAGTGATCGTGGAATCACCGGCGAAAGTAAAGACAATAAAGAAATTTCTGGGCAAAAATTATGAAGTGGCAGCATCGAACGGACATGTGAGAGATCTGCCGAAGAGTACGATGGGAATCGACATGGAACATGATTATGAGCCGAAGTATATTACGATTCGTGGAAAGGGTGAGAAACTTGCTGAATTACGCAAACTGGTAAAGAAGGCGGATAAAGTCTATCTTGCAACTGACCCGGATCGCGAGGGGGAAGCGATATCATGGCACTTATCCACGGCACTGAAGCTGGATGAGAGCAAAATGAAGAGAATTACATTTAATGAGATTACGAAAAATGCAGTAAAAGATTCGTTAAAAAATCCGCGGGAGATAGATATGAATCTTGTAGATGCCCAGCAGGCAAGAAGGGTGCTGGATCGTATGGTGGGTTATTCCATAAGTCCGGTACTGTGGCAGAAAGTAAAGAGAGGACTGAGTGCCGGAAGGGTACAGTCCGTTGCACTGCGCATGATCTGTGACAGGGAGGAACAGATCAATGCCTTTATTCCGGAAGAATACTGGACACTGGATGTCATGCTCAAAGTAAAAGGTGAAAAAAAACTGCTCGAAGCCAAATTCTATGGTACGGAAGAGGGCAAAAGGAACATTTCCGGAAAAAAAGAACTCGATCAGGTAATGACAGAATTAAAAGATGCGGATTACCGGGTAAAAGATATAAAAAACAGCAGCAGGGAAAAGAAAGCCCCGCTGCCATTTACGACCAGTACCCTGCAGCAGGAAGCATCAAAGGTATTAAACTTTTCCACACAGAAAACGATGCGTATCGCACAGCAGCTCTATGAAGGTGTGGATATCAAAGGGCATGGAACGGTCGGTGTGATTACCTACCTGCGTACTGATTCCACCAGAGTATCTGATGAGGCAGAACAGTCTGCAAAAGAGTATATTGAAGAAAATTTCGGAAAAGAATATCTTGCAAAAAAAGATAAAACAACAAAGAAGAAGGGAAAGATACAGGATGCACATGAAGCCATACGTCCAACGGATATCACATTGCATCCAGCCATTATAAAGGATCAGCTCAGCAGGGATCAGTTCCGTCTGTACCAGCTGATCTGGAGAAGATTTACTGCCAGCAGAATGAGCAGTGCACAGTATGCAACGATATCTTTAAAGATATCTGCGGGAAAATATCTGTTTACTTCTTCTGCATCAAAACTTGCATTTGATGGTTTCATGTCGGTATACAGCAGCACGGAGGATGAAAAATCAGAGGGAAATGCAATCGTAAACAAGATAAAGGAAGATACGGAATTTACTTTTGAAAATTTTGAAGAGAAGCAGCATTTTACCCAGCCGCCGGCACATTTTACAGAAGCTGCACTGGTAAAGGCACTTGAAGAACAGGGAATCGGACGGCCGAGTACCTATGCACCGACCATCACAACGATTATCCAGAGAAGGTATGTTGCCAAAGAAGAAAAGAATCTTTATGTGACGGAACTCGGAGAAGCAGTCAATAATATTATGAAAACAGCATTTCCGGTTATTGTGGATTCTAATTTTACGGCAAATATGGAATCCCTGCTGGATAAAGTGGAAGAGGGAACGGTTGACTGGAAAACCATTATCCGTAATTTTTATCCGGATCTTGATGAAGCGGTGAAGAATGCAGAACGCGAACTGGAGAAAGTCGAGATTAAAGATGAGGAATCCGATGTACAGTGTGAGGAATGTGGCAGAATGATGGTAATCAAATATGGTCCGCATGGAAAATTCCTTGCCTGCCCTGGATTTCCGGAATGTCACAATACAAAGCCGTATTTTGAAAAGATCGGTGTAGCCTGCCCGAAATGTGGAAAAGAAGTAGTTATCCGAAAAACAAAAAAAGGACGCAGATATTATGGATGTGAGGCTGGACCGGAATGTGATTTTATGTCCTGGCAGAAACCGTCTTCTGTAAAATGTCCGAAATGCGGAGGTTATATGGTTGAAAAAGGAAATAAACTTCTGTGTGCGGATGAAAACTGCGGTTACGTGCAGGACAGAGATGCCGAAAAATAAGTTGTCTGAAAATTAAAGAAAAAATAGGATTAATTGCTTGAAAAAAAGAAAAAAATATGCTATATTCATAATAAATGAGGCGTGGGAGATCATTAGGGTGTAGTAGTAAAAAATAAGACAAGTAATAAAATCATCAGGAGGGCCGCATGAGCGTACAATTATTAGACAAAACAAGAAAAATCAATAAGCTGCTGCATAATAACAATACACAGAAAGTCGTATTCAATGATATTTGCAATGTATTGAGCGACATACTGGATTCCAATATTCTGGTTATCAGTAAGAAAGGCAAGATACTGGGTGTCGGTAAAAAAGCAGGAGTAGAGGAACTTACAGAACTGATTCACGGAGACATGGGTGCTATGGTTGACCGTATGCTGAATGAAAGACTGCTGAGTGTTCTGTCCACAAAGGAGAATGTAAATCTTTCAACCCTGGGATTTGACAAGGACAGTAACCGGAAATTTCAGGCAATCATTGCACCGATTGATATCGCAGGAGAACGTCTTGGCACATTATTTATTTACAAATGTGACCAACAGTATGAGATTGATGACATTATACTGAGCGAATATGGAACGACAGTAGTCGGTCTTGAGATGATGCGTTCAGTTAATGAAGAAACAGCAGAAGAAGAGAGAAAAGTCCAGATTGTAAAATCAGCTATCGGTACATTATCATTCTCTGAGCTGGAAGCTATGGTTCATATCTTTGAGGAACTTGACGGAAGTGAAGGACTTTTGGTTGCAAGCAAGATTGCGGACCGGGTGGGAATTACCAGATCCGTGATAGTAAATGCACTTAGAAAATTTGAAAGTGCAGGAATTATTGAATCCCGTTCTTCCGGCATGAAAGGAACTTATATCAAAGTCTTAAATGATGTCGTATATGATGAGATAAAAAAGATACAGTGCTAAGTCAAGTCCCCTGAAAAATTCAGGGGACTTTTCAGATCTGTGGGATGAAAAAGGTTTTTTTTTGTAATTCGCTGAAATATGTCTTGCTATTTTTCTATAAAATGGATATAATATTAGACAGACTATAAATAGAATACATATAAATAAGTAAGACAAACTACGGAAGGAGTATTGAAATGATTAATTCCCATGCATACGATTATGTGAATGTACTGGAAAAGGCGGCAGATGCATCATGGACCAGATACAATGTAATTGCCAATAATATTGCGAATAAGGATACCCCTGGATACAAGAGGAAAGATGTTAATTTTGAAGATTATCTTCTGGAAGAACTCACAAGCGGAGGAACGCAGTCTATCAGGCAGAAGGTAGCGGGTGTGGAGCTTGATAATATCACAGCATCTACTTATACCGATTATTCAGAGTTATCCTATCGGCTTGATGGAAATAATGTGGATATTGATACGGAAAATGTGGAACTTGCATCAACACAGATTAAGTATAATGCATTACTTGATTCTGTGAATTATGAATTTAATATGCTGAAAGCAGCTATGGCGAAATAGCGGATAAAGGAGAAAAAATATGGGATTGTTTACAGCTTTTGATATCTGTGCATCCGGCATGAGTGCCCAGAGGTTGAGGTCAGATACCATTTCACAGAATATTGCCAATGTAAATACCACACGGACGTCGGAAGGCGGTGCATATAAGAGAAAAACCGTAGTGTTTTCGGAAAAAAAATCAAATGCATTCAATAATATATTATTGTCCAATATGGGAACACGCGGAGGCGGAATAAGCGGAACTGGTGTTAAGGTTACGAAGATTTTGGAAGATAATGAGACGGAGATGAATATGGTGTATGATCCTTCCCATCCGGATGCGGATGAGAATGGATATGTTACATATCCGAATGTAAATGTAGTGACGGAGATGACGAACCTGATTGATGCATCAAGGGCATATGAAGCGGATGTGACGGCATTCAATGCAGCGAAAGCGATGGCATCAAAGGGACTTGAAATAGGTAAATAATAACAGGCTATCATGTATAGCGGATGGGAGATAAAATGACGGACGTAACATCAGGATTAAGCGGAATTGGTCTTAATTTCTATACGGATGCAGTGAATTCAGTTACGGGAAGCGGGACGGACAGCAATAAGAGTTCATTTTCGACGATTCTGGATTCGGCAATGAATACAATAAAGGAAACAGACAGTTTATCACAGCAGGCAGAACAGGCGGCTGTGGATTTTACACTGGGTAATACGGACAGCACACATGAACTTACCATTGCACAGCAGAAGGCATATCTGTCCCTACAGTATACAGTGGCAATAAAGAATGCATTTCTCGATGCTTACAAAGAGATTATGCAGATACAGATTTAGTTGTGAACTTTAAAATAAAATAAAGAGTGAAGAAAGAATATGAATGAGAAACTAAAGGATATACAGACAAAAGCAAAAGATTTCTGGAATAAATATGATAAAAAACAAAAAAGACTGATAGTAAGTATCTTTGCAGTGGTGGTAGTAGCTGTTATCATTCTTGCAGTGGTGTTATCACGACCTACATATGAAACTCTGATAGAGTGTACAGATACGACGAATGCTGCGGATATTGCAGATACCCTTACTTCCAATGATATTCAGTATACAACGGAGAATAACGGACTTACCATAAAAGTTCCGAAAGAAAACCTGGTTAAGGCTACCTATCTGATCGCGCAGAACGGATATACGGCGAAGGGATATGGAATCGATGACTATAAAAATGATGGCGGATTCAGCACCACATCAGAGGATAAGACCAGATTATACCAGAAGTATCTGGAAGATAAGATGGTAGGTGTACTTACTTCTTTTGATTATGTAAAGAGTGCGAATGTAACATTTTCCATTCCGGCAACCAATTACAGTGTGCTGGCAACGGATGAGGATCAGGAAACATTTGTCAGTGTACAGCTTACCCTGAAGAAGTCCGTTCCGGACGGTGCGGCAGAAGCCATGGCACGTTACTGTGCAACCGCAGTGGGAAGTGATTCTACAGCGAGGGTAACGATTATTGATTCGAATGGAAATACCCTGTTTCAGGGAAATGACAGTGCGGCACTGTCAGGTTCTAATGTAAATGCTTCGGAAAAAGAAAAGATTCGTCAGCTGTATAATGATGAAGTAATTTCAAATGTTACAAAATTATTAAACACAACCAATCTGTACAGTACGGTGTCCGTAGCACCGAGCCTTGATATTTCGTTTGATAAAGTGGATAAGGTGGATACTGTTTATTCCAATGATGCCAATGTAAAACAGAATGATTATGTGTATGAACAGGAAGGCGGAAGTTACAGCGGCGGTGTACCGGGTACGGATTCCAATGATGACGATACCACTTATCAGGTAGATACCGGGGACGGAAGCAGTACAAGTATTACGATTACAAAAAATGAATATGCGCCAAGCTCTTCCATTACCCATACGGAAGGTGAGCAGGGAACATTAAATAAAGCAAATTCATCGCTTTCCATTGCAGTGAATAAATATCAGGTATATGACCAGGCAACACTGGAAGAAAACGGACAGTTGGATAATACGACATGGGAACAGTATAAGGCACAGAATAACACGGTAACGGCCATGAATGTGGATTTTACGGGCGTTATCCAGGCAATTGCAGCAGGTACCGGTATTCCGGCAGCCAATATTTCTGTTATCGGATATAATGTGCCGGTATTTAATGATAAAGTAAGCACATTCAGCTTTACGAATACGGTACTTCCGATTATACTTGCAGTTATTATTGTGGGGCTGTTAGGATTTGTAGTATGGAGAAGCTTAAGACCGGTAGAAGTTACAGAAACCGAACCGGAATTATCTGTGGATGAAATCCTTAGTGCCACAAAGGAGAAGGAAAGCGTGGAAGATATTGAATATGACGAGAAATCAGAAGTCAGAAAAGCGATTGAGAAATTCGTGGATGAGAATCCGGAATCTGTCGCATTACTGCTTCGTAACTGGCTGAATAACGATTGGGAATAATAATAGGAGGTCATAATCATGCCGAGAACAGCAACACAGGAAAACACGAGTGAAATTTCCGGAACAAGCAAAGCTGCGATTCTGTTAATCGCTTTAGGTCCGGAAAAGTCAGCGCAAGTATTTAAGCATCTGAAAGAAGAAGAGATAGAACAGCTTACTCTGGAAATTGCGAATACCAGAAGTGTATCGCCACAGATGAAAGAGGATGTTCTGAATGAGTTTTATCAGGTGTGTCTGGCACAGCAGTATATTGCAGAAGGTGGTATTGGTTATGCAAAGGAACTGTTGGAGAAAGCTTTGGGAACAGAACAGGCAGAGCAGGTTATCAAGAGACTTACTTCTTCCCTGCAGGTTCGTCCGTTCGAGTTTGTACGGAAGACGGATCCGGCACAATTGCTGAACTTTATTCAGGACGAGCATCCACAGACAATCGCACTTATTTTATCCTATTTGCCATCCGCACAGGCATCCATGGTTGTTTCGGCACTGCCTCCGGAAAAACAGGCAGATGTTGCAAAACGTATTGCAAAAATGGATCGTACTTCGCCGGATGTTATTAAGGAAGTGGAGAATATATTGGAAAGAAAGTTATCATCCCTGGTTACCCAGGATTACACAATCGTTGGTGGTGTGGATGCCATCGTAGATATCCTGAATACAGTGGACAGAGGAACAGAAAAACATATCATGGAAAGTCTGGAGATCGAAGAGCCAGAACTTGCGGACGAGATCAGAAGAAAGATGTTTGTATTCGAAGATATCTTGTCGCTTGATGACAAGACCATCCAGAGGGTACTCAGAGATGTTGATAATAATGATCTGAGTGTTGCCCTGAAGGGTACAAATGAAGAAGTACAGGGAGTTATCTTTAATAACCTGTCCAAGAGACTGGCAGAGATGATCCACGAGGATATGGAATACATGGGCCCTGTACGAATGAAGGATGTAGAAGAAGCACAGCAGAAGATAGTTGGTGTAATCAGAAAGCTTGAGGACAGTGGTGAAATCATTATCTCGCGTGGTGGAGGTGATGAGTTAGTTGTCTAATATATATCGTTTTATAAATTTTGGCGGGAATGAAGAACCCAGAGTTATTGATAATAATGAAGTGATTTCAAAGAAAATCGAAAAAATAAAGGAAGAACTGGAACATCCGGAACACCAGGCAGAAACGGACGGATTTGTTCCCGGACTGAATGCTGAAGTAGCAGAACTTCCCGATCCGGAGGAGGAAAGTGCGGCGGCACAGGAAACGGCAGAGGAGATTATTGAGAGTGCGAGGGCGGAAGCGGAACGTATTCTCAGTGTTGCGGAAGATAATGCGAAAGCCGTAAAACAGAATGCCGATAAGGAACGTATGTGGATTATACAGTCTTCTTCGAAAGAAGGATTTGATAAGGGATATCAGGAAGCACAGCAGCAATGCCAGGAAGAATTAAACAGGCGGCTTCAGGAACTGAACCAGAAACAGCAGGAGATGGAGCAGGAAGTGCAGAAACAGAAAGAAGAAATGGAACCGGTTCTGGTAGAAACTATTCTTGATGTATTTTCGCATATGACACATCTGCTGATGGAAGATAAAAAAGATTTGATTTTGGCCGTTGTTAACAGTGCGTTTGAAGATATTGATATCAGTAAAAACTATCTGATCCGTGTATGTCATGATGATGCAGTATTTCTGAAAGAAAATAAGGATAAGATTGTTACAGCGGTAAGTGATGTAAATATTGAGATTGTGGAAGACTCACTGATGACAAAAGGACAATGCATGATAGATACTGATATGGGAGTTTTTGACTGCAGCCTTGATGGGCAGATTGATAAGCTGATGGAGGATATTAAGATCCTCTCCTGTTCCGGAAAACGGCAGTCATAACAGTGGAGACAGATATGATAAATATGGATGTTGAAAAATATCTTGCTTTGAAAGAAAAAAAATATTATAGAAAGCTTGGAAAAGTTTCTAAAATCGTTGGACTGACGATTGAGTCCATAGGGCCGGATGCAAGGCTGAACGATTTGTGCAGAATCACATCGGATAAATCCGGAGGGCAGGAAGTAATGGCAGAAGTTGTCGGATTTAAAGATAACCGGGTATTGCTTATGCCGTTTGAATCTGTGGATGGAATCGGACCAGGGTCACTGGTGGAAAATACCGGTGATGTCCTGAGGGTAAAAGTTGGTCCGGAAATACTCGGAAAAGTAGTGGATGGTCTGGGACGGCCGATTGACGGTTCTGAAATTGAACATGGTGAGGCATATTCTGTAGAAGCACCGGCACCGGATCCGATGACCAGAGAGATTATTCATGAGGTACTGCCGTTAGGTGTCAAGGCGGTAGACGGACTGATTACGGTAGGAAAAGGTCAGCGTATTGGTATTTTTGCCGGCAGTGGTGTTGGTAAAAGTACATTGCTTGGTATGTTTGCAAGAAATACAAAAGCAGATATCAATGTAATTGCCCTGATTGGGGAACGTGGAAGAGAAGTGCGGGAATTCATAGAGAGAGATATGGGTGAGGAAGGCATGAAACGAAGTGTGGTAGTTGTCGCAACTTCGGATAAACCGGCATTGATCCGAAATAAAGCGGCAAAAACGGCGACAGCCATTGCCGAATATTTCAGAGATCAGGGAAAAGATGTGCTTCTTATGATGGACAGTCTGACACGATTTTCCATGGCACAGAGAGAGATTGGACTTGCTTCCGGTGAGCCGCCGGTAACGCGTGGATATCCGCCGAGTGTATACAGCGAGATGCCGAAACTGCTGGAACGTGCCGGAACGGCAGGACAGGGTTCAATTACCGGGTTGTATACCGTTCTGGTAGACGGTGATGATTTTAACGAACCGATTACAGATACGGCACGAAGTATTCTGGATGGGCATATCATGCTGTCGAGAAAACTGGGACATAAAAATCATTATCCTGCCATCGATATTCTTCAGAGCATTTCCAGAGTTATGAGTCAGATTGCAACAAAGGAACATAAACAGCTGGCAGGAAAATTAAAGACGGTTATGGCAACTTATAATGAAGCGGAAGACTTGATCAATATTGGTGCATATAAGGCAGGTTCCAATAAAAATATTGATTTTGCAATATCAAAAATAGACAAAGTAAACGACTTCCTGACGCAGGGTGTTGATGAAAAATATGATTTTGAGGAAGAAATGCAATTACTTCAGGAAATTTTCCAATAAAAAAACAGATAGAAGCTGAATTGCATCTGTAAAGGCAGAAATGGCAAAATTTGTATACAGGATGCAGAATATCCTGAATTTGAAATTAAAACTGGAAGAACAGGCAAAGATAGCTTTTTCCACTGCAAATGCAAAGCTGCGGGAAGAAGAAAAAAAACTGTCACAGATAAAGAAAGAACGACAGCTGTATGAGAACCGTCTGAAACGGTGTTCCGAAGGACGACTGGTAATACTTGAGATGCGCAGGTGTTCCGAAGCAATCGAAATAAAAAAGATGCAGGCGGAAGACCAGAAGAAGCAGATACGGCTTGCAGAAAGAAATGTGGAAATTGCCAGAAAAAAGCTGAATGATGTGATGATCGAAAGAAAGACACAGGAAATTTTACGAGATAAGGCTTTTGAAGAATTCAAACAGGAACTCAAAGAAGAAGAAAAGAAGGAAACAGACGAGCTTACCAGCTATCAGTACAATGGTAATGGAAAGGAATAGAAAATGCCGAGAAGAAATAAGCGGAATAATAATACGACAGATGATGTTGGAGTAGAAGAAAAAAAAGGAAATAAACTTGTGTCAATTCTGATAGGAATATTAATTATCCTTGTATGGCTTGTAATATTTGCGGCATTGATTAAGTTTGATGTGGGCGGATTCGGAAGTTCTGTTATGAGACCGATCTTTAAGGATGTACCGATTATCAATAAAATTCTTCCGGATGCGAACGATACGGAAGTAAGTACGGATGAATATCCATATAAGAACCTTGCAGAAGCTATAGATTATATTAAGGATCTGGAAAAACAGATTGATAAATATAAGAAGGCAGGCGATGATTCTGCGACACAGATCGCAGATTTACAGGCAGAAGTTGACCGCCTGAAAACATTCGAAGATAACCAGGCGGCATTTGAGCAGGAAAAGCAGCAGTATTATAATGAAGTCGTGTTCGGTGCTTCCGCCATTGACTACGAGAATTACAAGCGTTATTACGAAGAAATCGAGCCGGATTATGCGGCCGAATTATATAAGCAGGTTGCACAGCAGTATCTGTATGATGAACAGTATAAAGATCTGGCAGAGGCATATACCAATATGAAACCGGCAAAAGCTGCTGCAGCACTGTATGAGATGACAGGTAATATGGATATTATTGTGGGAATCCTGAAAAATATGGAGGCAGATTCGAGAGCAAAGATACTGAATGCCCTGAGTGATCTGGATGCCGTATACTGTGCAAAGATTACGGCATTACTTGCACCATAATGGTAGCACCATCTGGTTTCAGATGATACTATAAAATACAATTATAAACAAAGGAGGTGTACAAATGGTAACCGGAAATATTAAAACACAGGCTTATCAGAATCCGGTAACGGCGGCAGGAAAAACACAGAAAATATCAACAAACACAGATTTTTCACAGTCCATCCGCCAGGCGGCAGGTTCTTATGCCGGTACGGATAATCAGTCACAGAATGTTTCCAGGAATCAGGAAGCAGCAAAAGACAGCAGTACAGCCAAGAATGCTGTGAAGTCAGAAATGACAGACAGGGATGCGAAGTCATCAGATGTCAGAAGCACAAAAACAGAAACTGCAGCAGTGGACAAAAACAGTGAAAAAGAAGAAATAAATCTGGAAATTGCGGCAGTGGACAAAAACAGTGAAAAAGAAGAAATAAATCTGGAAATTGCGGCAGTGCTTGCAGGCACACAGCAGCAGAATACAGCAGTGGATGTGGATGAAACAGCGGTTTCTGATTTTCTTCAGGATATTGCACAGCAGTTGGAAGTATCCGTGGATGATTTGATGCAGTCCATGCAGAACCTGAATCTTCAGGTTACAGATTTGCAGGATCCACAGAATGTACTGAAGCTTATGACCGATGTAAAAGATCTGAGCGGCACAGCAGAAATCCTGACCAGTCCGGAACTGATGGAAACTTTTAAGGAGATTAACAGCCAGGCAAAGGATTTTGCACAGCAGCAGATCCAGACGGCAGACATAGCAGGAACTGTGGAAGTGGATAATGTCAATGTACAGGAGGTTCAGCAGATTGCGTCGACTGATGATATGAGCAGTAATGCGGATAGCCGGAAATCAGATCAGCAGGATTCGCAGAATGATATCACAGATTTGGGAAATAAAAATGTACAGACCGGTATGTCTAATCTGAGAGGACTGACGGAGAGAATTGAGGAGCTTGTGGCAGACCGGGCGGATGTGGAAACTGCGGAAAATATTACAAAGCAGGTGGTAAACCAGGTAAAGCTGACCATGAAAAATGATGTTACAAGTCTGCAGATGCAGTTATATCCGGAACATCTGGGAAAAGTATCCATTCAGGTGGTTTCGAAGAACGGAGTCCTGACGGCACAGATTGCGGCCGAGAATGAAGTGGCAAAGGCTGCACTGGAGTCACAGCTTGCAACTTTAAAGGAAAGCTTTGATTCACAGGGAATCAAGGTTCAGTCCGTAGAAGTTATGGTATCAACCAATGCTTTTGAACAGAACCAGCAGTCGAATACGGAAAATTCGGATCAGGAACACAGACATGGACGGCAGGCAAAGAAAAACATCCTGACGGGACTGACCGGGGAAGATGATTCGGAACTTCCAGAAGATAACAGCCTTCAGGAAACATTGGGAAATACGGTTAGTTATACCGCATAAACAGAACAGGAGGATATATGGTTTCAGGACAGATTGTAAACGGACAGGTTCAGTCAACCTATACGGAAACGGATCAGACAAAGAAAAAATCCAGTGGTGCAGAGTTAGGAAAAGATGCATTCCTGCAGTTGCTGACAACACAGCTGCAGTATCAGGATCCGTTAGAGCCAATGGATAATACAGCGATGGTCAGCCAGTTAGCACAGTTCTCAGCACTGGAAGAAATGCAGAATGTGTCAAGTGCATTAAGTAATTCACAGGCACTTTCTCTGGTAGGCAAGAATGTCATTATAGAAGTTGGAAAATCCACAGAAAATGCCAATACAACAACGGTTGGTGGAAAAGTACAGTATGTACAGATTGTGGATGGAAAAGCCAAGCTTGCAATTAATGGGCAACTTTATGATTATGATGACTTTGATATGGTTGTGGATGACAAATATCTGGAAGAGTTAAAGAAGAAAGACGAATCTGATAAAACAACAGATACCGATAATAAGAAAGACGAGTCTGATAAAACAACAGATACCGATACAAAGGAAGATACAGCAGAATAAAAAATCAGATAAGGTGGAGAAAAGTTATGAATATAAATAATAATCATTTTTCTTCCATCCGGCAGGTGCAGGAAACTTACTTTCAGAATCAGCCAGGTATTTCCAGAAAGAACAGCGAGACGGCAGCATCTTTCCAGGAAATCTTAAAGCAGAAGTCGGAAGCAGCAGGCACTGAAAACAAACCGCTTAAATTTTCCAGACATGCAGATGCCAGAATGGCAGATCGAAATATCAGCCTTACAAAAGAACAGCTGGACCGGTTGGAGCAGGGAACAAAAAAAGCAGATGAAAAGGGAATCAGAGAATCCCTTGTTATTATGGACAATTTATCTTTTATTGTAAACATAAAAAACAGGACAGTGATCACTGCGATGGATCAGTCGGAGAATGAAGAGAATGTTTACACAAATATTGACGGAGCCGTTATTATTTAGCTGGACCTTTAAGGGAGCTTAGGTTTTCTGAATGACAGAGGAAAACAAGACGGACATAGTATTAAGGAGGTCATTTAATTATGATGAGATCAATGTATTCTGGTGTGGCCGGACTGAAGGTGCATCAGACAAAAATGGATGTAATTGGTAATAATATTGCGAATGTAAATACCATCGGATTTAAATCACAGAAAGTATCTTTCAGTGATTTGTTTTATCAGACATCCCAGATTGCAAGCGGACCAAATGAAGAGGGAACAAAGGGTGGTTCAAATGCAAGACAGGTAGGTCTGGGAACAACGGTAGCCCAGATATCCACAAACATTACGGATCGTGGTGGTGCACAGTCAACAGGAAATGCTCTGGATGTTATGATAAACGGAAGCAGTTTTTTCATTATCCAGGGTGATGACGGCGGAGAATATTACAGTAAAGCTGGTAATTTTACAACGGATGGTAACGGAAATCTGGTAACCGGTGGCGGAAATTATGTTATGGGATATACCGCTGCAAAAGATCCGGATACCGGTGATTATACCTTACAGAAGGATAAATTAAGACCGGTTTCCATTTATGGTGCGGAATATATGACAACAGAACCGGCACAGACAACATCTGCAACACTTTCCGGAAATATCAATGCACAGGACGATGCATTTGATACAAAGGGTTCCGGTATTATCAGTACAAAATTATATGCTTTTGACAGTCTTGGAAATAAATACGGTGTACAGTTCGATATCGAGAAAGTAAGTTCCACAGAATATACATTAAAACCATCTACCATTTATAACGGAACTACCGTAGAAGCCGGAATGTCTGCCGTGTTCAGCGGAGATGGTGTCAATGCAGACGGTTCTGTTACCCTGACATTTGATGGAACGAAGGGAACAATCACAAATGATCCGGCACAGTTTACCCTGAATATTACGGATGGTTCTGCAAATCTTCCTTCTTTTGCCAGTGATATTACGGTTGATTTTTCCTCCATGACCAGTTACGGAAGCTCCACTTCTGTTTCGGCAAATGCTGGAATTGATAATCTGGGAGCAGGAAAAGCGGTTGGTAATATGACGTCCTTTGGTATTTCGGATGACGGAAGTATCGTTGCTTCTTATACAAATGGTGACGTTGTTACCATCGGACAGCTTGTTACAGCACAGTTTTCCAATCCGTCAGGACTTGAAAAAGCAGGAAATAACCTTTTTGCACAGACATTAAACTCCGGAACAATTAATTACCAGACCATCGATGCTGCAGGCGAAAGCATGACAGGCGGTGCGGTAGAAATGTCAAACGTAGATCTTGCAACTGAGTTTACAGACATGATTGTAACACAGAGAGGATTTCAGGCAAATTCAAGAATTATTACTACTTCTGATTCCATGATAGAAGAATTATTAAGCCTGAAGAGATAATAAAAGAGTTACGAATTAGGATATAAGAGGAAAGGACTTATGTATATAAGGCTTTGTTGCTTGTATGCATAAGTCCGTTTTATGGTTTTAATGCACAACTGATGTTGGAAAATTGAAAAATCCTTTGCAAAAATAAAAAAATTGAAAATATTGAAATTTTTTGTTGGTAAAAAAGGTAAAGTGTGGTAGAATAGTGCTATCTACGATAAAGTATTAAGTTAAAAAAAAAAGAAGGTGGAAGGAAAATGGATTTAGCTTCAATCATAGGTATTGCAGCAGGTTTTATACTTTTGATATTTGGTATTGTATTTGGTGATACGATTGACTTTGGGATGATTAATAACTTCATTGATGGTGCGTCCATTATTATTACAATTGGTGGTTCGCTTGCAAGTACCCTTACCTCAAATTCCATTAAAGATTTTATGAATGGTTTCAAGTCTATCAGACTGATTTTTAAGGCACCGGTACTTAATATTGAAGGTTCGATTAAGCAGATTATTGATTTGTCGAATGTAGCAAGAAAGGAAGGTCTGCTTGCACTTGAAGAGGCCGCACAGGATATAGATGATGTTTTTATGAAAAAAGGTATTCTTCTGATTGTAGATGGTACAGATCCTGATTTGGTAAAAGGAATTATGGAAACAGAACTCAACTGTATGGAAGAACGACATGCAAAGGTAAGCGGTTTCTGGGATACATGGGCATCCATGGGTCCTGCGTGGGGTATGATTGGTACCCTGATTGGACTGATTAACATGCTGCAATTCATGAACGACCCGACAATGATCGGACCAAAGATGGCAGTTGCGTTAGTAACCACGTTTTATGGTTCTGTTATTGCGAACTGGCTGGCAACACCAACATCAAATAAACTGAAGCAGAATAATGAACAGGAAGTTCAGCTGAAATCAATTATGATAGAAGGACTTCTTTCTATCCAGGCAGGAGAAAATCCACGAGTAATTGAGGAGAAATTAAAATCATTCCTGGCTCCGGGAAGCAGAGAACTCATGAATGATAGTGAAGGCGGTGAATAAAATTGGCCAGAAGAAAGAAACAGGAAGCACCTGCTGGTTCACCGGCATGGATGAGTACATTCAGTGATTTGATGAATTTGCTTCTTTGCTTTTTCGTTATGTTATTCTCAATGTCTAATATTGATGAAGCAAAATTTGAAGAAATGGTTAAATCTTTCCAGGCAACTTTCAGTATTTTCGACGGAGGCGGTTCCTCTTTTACAGATGGTGTTTTGATTTCAAGCGGAGTGAGTCAGCTAGAAGAGCTGAATGATTATTATGAATCCATGGGAGAAAATCAGGATGCACAGAATCAGCAGATAGCAGAGTCACAGGAACAGTATGAGGAGCAGAAAAATCAGCAGCTTCTTGAAGCTTCTGAGCAAATGGGAGAAAATATACAGCAGCAGTTAAAAGCAGCCGGAATAGACAGTGGAAAAGTAGATGTCCAGGTGGAGACTCAATATGTCATGCTTACATTAAACGGTTCAGTTCTGTTTGATTCGGGAAGTGCAAATATAAGCAGCAATGCATATGATTTTATCAGTAAAATAGGAGACATACTTGTTCAGTATGACAAGCAGGATATCCAGATTATAGGACATACGGATTCTGTTCCACAGTCATCAAGTAATAAGAAGTATTCGGATAATATGGAACTTTCGCAGGGAAGAGCGTATTCAGTATATACATATTTAAAAGATAATAAAGGAATGGATGTCAGTACAATGGGCTGTATGGGACGCGGTGAAACGTCTCCGATAGCTTCAAATGATACGGCAGAGGGAAGAGCACAAAACAGGCGTGTGGAGATAAAGATATTTAATGAATACAGTTCATCCAATGTTCTGCAATAAAATGAGAACTGCTAAACGACATGGAGGTTTTTATAAATTATGAAGAAAAGTTTATTTAATATTATTTTACTTGTTTTGCTAGTGACAAATCTTGCAATGACGGCTATAATAGTATTTGCAATTGTACCGTCAGTAAAAAATTCCAACGAGCTGGTAGGTAAAGTTGCCGCAGCCATAGATTTGGAAAAAGAGGGAAAAAGCCAGCATGTAGGTGAAGGACAGATAAGTATCGATGACACGGATTTGTTTACTTTTGATGATAAATTTACTGTTGAGTTAAATCCGCTCGGTGATGGGAAGAGCCATATCGCTGTGTTTAAACTGACTCTTACATTAGATAAATCTAATGAAGATTATAAAAAGTACAAAGCAAAATTATCTGATTATGAAGAATTGATGAGAACGAAAATATCCGGAATTGTTAGCAAATACAATGAAACGGAAGTTGTAAATAACAAAGACCAGATTTTGGAAGAGCTTAGGGATGCACTCCGGGAAATGTATAATAATTCTACATTTATCTATAGTGTTGGATTTGGAGATTTCGTAACACAATAATAAATAAGATGTAGTTGGAGGTGAGATTCTGTGAGCGAGATACTATCGCAGGAAGAAATAGACAAATTATTAAATGCATATAGTTCAGGCGAGTTGGATGCAGATGAGTATAAAGAAGAAGAAAATGTCGATGTCAAAGTTTATGATTTTAAACGGCCTTCAAAGTTCTCGAAGGAACACCTGAGAACGCTCGAAAGTATATTTGAACATTATGGCAGATTGCTTTATACAAATCTTCCTGCATATCTGAGAAAAAATGTACAGGTAGATGTGCTCAGTGCAGAAGCGGTTACATATTCCGAGTTTTCAAATTCACTGTCTAATCCTGTACTGCTCAGTCTGGTTAATTTTGAACCGTTGCCGGGAAATATCGCAATAGAACTGGCAACAAATCTGGGCTTTTGTATTGTGGACAGGCTGCTTGGAGGAGAGGGCGTTGCTCTTGAGAAAAAGAGAGAATTTTCAGAGATTGAACTGGCAATTATTGAAAGAGTCATGAGTGTCTGCGTAGAATTACTACGGGAACCATGGAAGAATGTTGCAAATGTAAATCCCCGTCTTGAACGAATTGAGACCAATCCGCAGTTTGCTCAGATTATATCACCGCAGGAGATGACCGCTATTGTCACGATAAACCTTAAAATTGGTGATGTAGAAGGATTAATGAATATTTGTCTTCCTTATGCAACATTGGAAGATGTAATAGATAAGCTGAATATCAAATACTGGTATTCAACAATGCAGAATCATGAGGATGGTTCCTATGAGGAAGCGATTGAAACATTGATCGCTAGGGCAGAGATCCCAATTAAAGCGATTCTTGGAACAAGTAGTATGTCAGTAGCTGAATTCGTAAATCTTCAAAGAGGAGATTTGATAAAACTGAATTCAGGCATAGACAAAGAATTAACGGTATATGTTGGAAATATAAAGAAATTCATGGCATTGCCGGGTTCTGCAGATAATAATTATGCAGTTAGAGTAACATCTGTTATCAGGGAGGAATAGAAATGGACGGAATGCTTTCACAGGAAGAGATAAATGCATTACTGAATGGCATAGACTCCGAGAACAGCTCTTCAGATACGGATACATCAGCAGGTAATGCTTCTAGTAGCAATGCGATAGATGAAGCATTAACTCCGATGGAACGCGATATGATGGGTGAAATTTCAAATATCAGTATGGGGACTGCGGCAACAACCCTGTCTTCACTGGTAAATCAGAAAGTTGATATCACCACGCCGAAAGTAGAGTTGTCCACATGGCAGGATTTGGTTGATGAATATGACAGACCCTGCGTATTTATTCAGATATCCTACAAAGAAGGGATTAACGGAAATAACGTTTTTATCTTAAAGGATACGGACGTTAAAGTGATTGCCGACCTTATGATGGGTGGCGATGGAACAAATATAGAGGGCCAGATTGGTGAATTGCACCTGAGTGCAATTTGTGAAGCTATGAATCAGATGATGGGTTCAGCATCGACTTCATTATCATCAATGCTGGGCATAAAGATCGATATCAGTCCACCAACAGCAAATATTGTTGACTTAAATGATGATATCGAAGGAGATGATATTACAGATTTCCTAAGTGGAGATTTTGTAAAGATATCTTTTAAAATGACTGTCGGAGATTTAGTAGACAGTGAAATTATGCAGTTGTACCCTGTAGAGTTTTGTAAAACTCTTTGTAATAAATTAGGCATGGGCGAACAGTCGTCCGAAACCACAGGCACGTCAGAACCTGAACCTGAGCCGGTTGTATCAGCAGCACCGCAGCCTCAGGAAACACCGACAGCACCCGTAAGTCCGAGTCCGACACCAAGTCAGCAGCCAGTGCCGGATGTAAATATGAATTACGGAATGCCGATGCAGGAAATGCCGATGCAGGGAATGCCAATGCAGGGAATGCCAATGCAGGGAATGCCGATGCAGGGAATGCCGATGCAGGGAATGCCGATGCAGGGAATGCCGATGCAGAATATTAATGTTCAGCAGGCGCAGTTCCAGACTTTTTCACCGGATATTGTAGCGGTAAACCAGAAAGAGAATATTAATCTGATTATGGATGTGCCTCTTGAGGTAACTGTGGAATTAGGCAGGACAAGTAAATCTATTCAGGATATTCTGGAATTTTCACCGGGTACGATTATCGAACTGAATAAGATTGCAGGTGAACCTGTCGATGTACTTGTTAATGGTAAGTATGTTGCAAAAGGCGAGGTAGTTGTAATCGAAGAAAGCTTTGGTGTAAGAGTTACCGAAATCATAAAGTAATTCGGAAAAGTAATAATACATTGAATTTGAATAGGAGAGAAATAGTATGGCAAAAAATATTTTAATTTGTGATGATGCTGCATTTATGAGAATGATGATAAAGGACATTCTGACAAAGAATGGTTATAATATTGCAGGCGAAGCAGAAAATGGAAAAATGGCTGTAGAAAAATATGCAGAAACAAAACCAGATTTAGTAATGATGGATATTACTATGCCGGAAATGGATGGAATCCAGGCACTTAAGAAGATTAAGGAATCAGATCCGAATGCTATGGTTATCATGTGTTCAGCAATGGGTCAGCAGGCGATGGTTATTGAATCTATCCAGTCCGGAGCAAAGGATTTTATTGTAAAACCATTCCAGGCAGACCGTGTTCTTGAGGCGATTAAGAAAGCAGTAGGCTAGAATGGGTATTGTATTAGCAACGGGATTGGAAAGTTTTTTCAGACTGGTTGTATCTCTTTTCCTCTTTCTCTTTGTGTTGGCAGCCTGTTATTTTACAACGGTATGGCTGGGTAATTTCCAGAAGGGAAAGATGGGAAAGGGAAATATTGAAGTGATTGAGATTCATAAGCTGACAAATAATAAATATATTGAGATTGTGCGCATTGGAAAGAAATATTATATTTTGTCTGTAACAAAAGAACGGGTGGAAAAGATAGATATTATAGATGAAGCAGATATTGAATTGCCAGATACACAGATGTCCGGTGCGAACGAGAGTTTTGCACAGGTTCTGGAACGAATAAAAAACATTACAACACATCAGAGAGATAAGAAGTAGGTATCAGACATGAAAAAAAAGGTAATAAACGTTTTATTATTATTGTTTTTGATTTTCAGTTTTTCTGTTTCATCAGGAAATAAAGTATATGCTACGGAAACTACGACTCAGTCACAGCTGGGCGAAAATAATCAGGATTCCCTTTTTGGAATTAATATTTCAACAAGTGGAGAGACCGGTGGAATCAGTCAGGCATTGCAGATTGTTATGGTATTGACTATTCTTGCATTATGTCCGTCCATTCTGATTATGCTGACTTCATTTACACGGATTCTGATTGTCATGCATTTTACGAGAGCAGCACTGAATACACAGTCGGCACCGCCCAATCAGATTCTGATTGGCATTTCCATATTTCTGACCATATTCATTATGTCTCCGGTTTTTAACCAGATATATGAGAATGCGTATGTTCCGCTCAGTAATAATGAGATTACACAGGAAGAAGCACTGCAGGAAGCGATAAAGCCACTCAGAAGTTTTATGCTGAAAAATATCAGCGATAAGGGTGATTTGGACAAAATGTGCCAGATTGCAGGAATTGAGCAGGTCGACAGTGTGGATGATATTCCATTGCATGTAGTGATTCCAACATTTATTCTCAATGAATTAAAGATTGCTTTTTGGATTGGATTTCTGATCTACATTCCATTTATTGTAATTGATATGGTAGTATCTTCGACTCTGATGTCTATGGGTATGATGATGCTTCCACCAACAACTATTTCAATGCCGTTTAAAATACTTCTTTTCGTATTAGCTGACGGATGGAATCTGATTATTGTAAATTTATTGGAAACAATTAAGGTATAGCAGACAGAACAGGAGGCATTATTGTGACAGTAGAAGCAGTACAGAACATAGCAAGTGATGCGTTGTGGACAATTATTATATCTTCCGCACCTCTTCTGCTGATTTCCATGGTGGTAGGACTGATTATTAGTATTTTCCAGACCATTACATCTATCCAGGAACAGACACTGACTTTTGTGCCTAAAATACTGACAATTTTTATCGGATTACTTATTTTTGGATCATTTATTCTGAATACAATTGTTGGTTTTATGGAAACACTTTGGAGTAGTTTTGGAGAGTATATCTAGTGTTAAATATTACTTATTCCCAGTATGAACTGGAAACATTTTTTTTAATATTAATAAGAATTACATCATTTATTTATATTGCTCCTTTTTTTGGACAGACAAATACACCTCAGAGAATCAGGCTTGGATTAGGATTGTTTCTGTCCTTTCTTGTTTATATGTTACTGCCGGCACAGTCGCTTTCTTATGCAACAACTACGGATTATGCGATCCTGGTAATTAAAGAGGCAGTTACAGGAACATTGATTGGGTTTTCGGTATACATTGTGTGGTCAGTTATTTTATTTGCAGGACATATTATAGATATGGAGATTGGTTTATCCATGGCGACTATTTTTGATCCGCAGACGAAGACGCAGATAACTATATCAGGGCAGTTTTATCAGACTATTTTTATGTTGATTTTTATTGCAACAGGTATGTACTGGTATCTGCTCACTGCATTAGTGGATTCTTTTACAGCAGTTCCGTTAGGAAATATACATGTAAGGCTTTCGCTCATGACTATGCTGACAGATCTGATAGGACAGTATTTTATCATTGGTTTTAGGATTGCACTTCCTGTATTTGCATGCAGTTTTCTGGTAAATATCGTGTTGGGAATTATGACAAAAATTGCACCACAGATCCATATGTTTTCTGTTGGAATGCAGCTTAAGATTCTTGCAGGTCTGTTTGTTATGTTTATTACAGTAGCTGCTTTGCCTAATATTGCGAACTATCTTCTGGATCAGATGAAAGAGGTACTTGGGATGGTAATACAGAATCTGTCTCCATAGCGGATTTTGAAACTGACAGGTGAAAAAATGAAATACTATATGAGATATAACTTGCAGTTATTTGCAAAAGACGGACCAGGCGGGGAAAAGACAGAACCAGCCTCCCAGAAAAAATTAAGTGATGCGAGAAAAGAAGGAAATGTTGCAAAAAGCCGGGAAATTGTAAATGCAGTTTCTCTTATTGTAGCTTTTTATTTTCTGAAATCCACGATAGGAAATATTGGTACCAGTATTATGGGAATCTATACACTGCTATATGAGAGAATTCCAACTTATGCTTCTGATAGCAGAGATGTCACGGTCAGCTCGGCAATGCTGATTCTGAGTGAAATGATGAAACAGATGATACAGATTATACTGCCTTTTCTGGTTCTTGGATTTGCCATCAGTTTTCTGGTCGAAGTATTTCAGGTAAAATGGATGGTTACCGGTAAACCTCTAAAACCGAAATTCAGTAAATTGAATCCGGTCAAAGGAGTAAAAAGAATTTTTTCCAAACAGTCACTGATGAATATGCTAAAGTCTGTTGGAGTAGTGGTGATCTGTATTGCCGTATTTGTAGCATCGTTAAGCTCTTTCAAAGATATGCTGTTTAATCTGTATGATTTGAGTATCATGAATGCCATTACAGCAATCGGCAATTTTGCATTCGATGTGGCATTAAGAATAAGCATGATTTATCTGGTTATCGGATTTGCAGATTTTGCATTCCAGAAATGGAAATTTAAAGATGATATGAAGATGACCAAACAGGAAGTAAAAGACGAGTATAAGAATCAGGAAGGAGATCCGAAAGTCAAGTCACAGCAGAAGGCAAGGATGCGTCAGGCTTCCCAGCGAAGAATGATGCAGCAGCTTCCCAAAGCAGATGTTGTTATTACAAACCCGACACATTTTGCAGTTGCACTGATGTATGATACTGATGTTGCCAATGCACCGATTGTTATAGCAAAGGGTGAAGATTATCTGGCACAGAAGATAAAGGCAAAAGCAAGAGAGTCACAGATAGAAATTGTTGAGAATAAACCGCTCGCCAGGGCACTCTACCAGAGTACAGATATCGGAGAAGAAGTTCCGGAAGAATTGTATCAGGCAGTTGCAGAAGTGCTGGCATATGTGTATAATTTAAAAAATAAAACAGTAACAAGAGATTAATTTAGGATATGGAAAGGAGACAGAAATGAAAAGAGCAGACCTGGGTATTGGATTATATGTATTATCAGCAATTATATTCCTTATCATACCTATGCCGAGTTTTTTACTGGATTTTCTGCTTGCAATCAATATGTCAGTCGCATTGATTATCTTATTTAATACGATTTATGCAACAGACACTCTGCAGATGTCTTCTTTTCCTACAGTGCTTTTGTTAACAACCATATTCCGAATTGGTCTGAATGCATCGTCTACAAGACTGATTCTGACTACTGGTGATCCGGGACAGGTCGTACTGACATTCGGTCAGTTCGTTGGGCAGGACGATCCTGTTGTCGGGGTAATCATATTCATTATTATTCTGATTGTCCAGTTTATGGTTATTAACAAAGGTTCTGAACGAGTAGCAGAAGTAACGGCACGATTCACTCTGGATGCAATGCCTGGTAAACAGATGGCGATTGATGCCGATTTAAATACAGGTGCAATTAATGATGCACAGGCAAAAGAAAGAAGAGAAAAGATTCAGGCGGAATCTACATTCTTCGGTGCTATGGATGGTGCTGTTAAGTATGTAAAAGGAGATGCAACCGCCGGTCTGATTATCACAATGGTAAATATTGTCGGAGGTATTCTGATGGGGGTACTCCGTTTAAATCTTTCCGCAACGGAAGCACTTAATAAATATGTGGTGCTTGCAATAGGTGATGGTCTGGTAAGTGCCATTCCGTCCGTATTAATCTCGCTGTCAACCGGTATTCTTGTCACAAAAGCGGCAAAAGAGGACGAGGATATGGCGGAAATGGTATTTTCACAGTTATTTGCCAGTCCAAAAGTTATGTCGATTGTCGGAGGAGTGCTGATTTTCCTTGGAATTGTAACACCTCTGCCAATTTATGTGTTTGTACCGTTTGGTGTACTCTTTATTGTACTTGGCAGAACACTTCATACCAGAGAGGGAATCAAAGGAATCGAAGAAGAAGCCTCTTCGGCGGAGGCGGACGCAGAGGAGATACGAAAGCCGGAAAATGTCACCTCGCTTCTGCAGGTTGATCCGATTGAACTGGAGTTCGGTTATGGCATCATTCCTCTTGCAGATGTAAGTCAGGGAGGAGATTTGCTTGACCGAGTCGTTATGATACGAAGGCAGATTGCACTGGAATTAGGTACAGTTGTACCGATCATCCGACTGAGGGATAATATCCAGCTGAATCCGAACCAGTATATTATCAAAATAAAAGGTGTGCAGGTCAGTGAAGGTGAAATATTATTTGACCATTATATGGCGATGAATCCAGGAATTGTGGAAGAAGAAATATCCGGCATTCCGACTTTTGAACCATCCTTCCATCTGCCGGCAATCTGGATTACGGAAAATCAGAGGGAAAGAGCAGAAACTCTGGGTTATACCGTAGTAGATCCGCCGTCCATTATAGCCACACATCTGACGGAAATCATCAGAAGTCATATTGATGAACTGCTTACCAGACAGGATGTGCAGAATCTTATTAATAATATTAAAGATAATAATACAACCTTAATTGATGAATTAATACCAAAACTTCTCAATATTGGCGAAGTGCAGAAAGTTCTCCAGAACCTTCTGCGTGAGGGAATATCCATCAGGGATCTGCTTACCATATTAGAAACACTGGCAGATCATGCATCTGTGACAAGAGATACAGATGTACTGACGGAATATGTAAGACAGAGTCTGAAGAGGGCTATTTCAAGTAAATTCTTTGCACCGAATGAGGTAACTTCTGTTGTAACACTGGATCCTGCGATTGAACAGGAAATCATGAATTCTGTAAAACAGACGGAACAGGGAGCTTATATCTCACTGGATCCGGACAAGACACAGAAGATAGTGAAAGCAACCGAAGAAGAAGTAAACAAACTGGAAAATATGGGAAAGAATCCAATTATTGTAACGTCTCCGATTGTGAGAATGTATTACAAACGCCTGACACAGGATTATCTGAAAGATTTAATTGTTGTGTCATATAATGAAATAGAATCGAATGTCGAATTACAATCAGTTGGGATGGTGAGCATATAAATGATAATTAAAAAATTTCAGGCACCTACAGAAGCAGAAGCGGTGTTAATGGCAAAAGAAGAGATGGGGAGTTCAGCTGTGGTTGTAAATGTAAAAACAGTAAAGCACAGAGGAATTGCAAAATTTTTAAAAAAAGATTATGTAGAAATTACAGCGGCACTAGAAGAAAAAATCTATGTAACCGGTGAACTTCCACAAAATGAAATCAATGAACATATAAACAGAAACAATGATATTGTTTACGGGGAGCGGAAAGCAGATGTTATTGAGGAAAAATTAAACAGTCTCCAATCGTTGCTTGAAACGAAAATGAAAGAAGATATTGATGGTCTGCGTGAGGAAGAAAAGGAAGAACGCAGGCAGAAGACGGAAGAGGAAAATGAAAAAGAGCAATTTATCAGACTGATTTATAATCAGATGATTAAAAACGAGGTGGATGAAAAATATGCAAACCAGATTATTGCAGAAGTCCAGCCTTCGATTAAGAAGGATACAAATGTAGATACGATTCTCGGAGCGATTTATCAGAAAATTATATTAAAACTGGGACAGCCAAGAACAATCACAATAGAGCCGGGAGAACGCAAAGCTGTATTTTTCATTGGACCGACAGGTGTCGGAAAAACGACTACGATTGCCAAAATTGCAGCACATTTTAAATTAAACCAGAATGTAAAAGTAGCATTGATTACTGCGGACACTTACCGTATTGCAGCGGTAGAGCAGTTAAAAACCTATGCGAATATTATAGATGTACCTTTAAAAGTGATTTATACAATGGAAGAATTTAACCAGGCAGTGAAAGATTATTCCCAATATGATCTGATATTGATCGATACGGCAGGACGTTCCCATAAGAACAGTGAGCAGTGCGGGGAATTATACCATCTGTTGGAGGATTGTTCATTGGATGAGAGTATTACAAAGGAAAATTATCTGGTCTTGAGTGCAACCACCAAATATAAAGATTTATTAAGAATCAATGATGTGTTTGGACAGGTAAAAGATTATGGATTGATATTTACAAAACTGGATGAAACTCTGTGTCTGGGAAATATTTTAAATCTGAGACTGTATTCCGGTGCCCCGTTATCATATCTGGCGGATGGACAGTCTGTGCCGGATGATATTAATACGATTGATCCACAGATGATTGCAAAAAGCATTCTCGGACAGGCCGAGGAACAGTAGACATACTTTGGAGATAAGAAAAAAATATGCGAGAGGTGTGGATGAAATGGATCAGGCAGAAAGATTAAGAAGTATAGTAAAACAGAAAAGTGAAAATGAAACGGAAGAACAGATTATTGACAGTATTATCAAAGCCGTCGAAAATACAGAAAATCAGGTAAAGACGGAAGAAAAAAAGGCAAAAGTCATTACTGTTACAAGTGGAAAAGGCGGTGTCGGAAAGTCCAGTGTATCCATAAATCTTGCGATACAGCTGAAAAAACGTGGAAGAGAAGTTATAATATTTGATGCCGACTTTGGACTGGCGAATATCGAAGTTATGTTTGGAGCAGTTCCGAAATATAATTTATCCGATGTTGTTTTCCGGGGAAAATCCATCAGGGAAGTAATCGTCAGCGGTCCGATGGATATCGGTTTTGTTTCGGGTGGTTCCGGAATTAACGGCCTTGGAAATATGACCAGGGATCAGGTTATGTTTCTGGTAGAAAAACTCGAGGAACTTGAAAGTATGGCAGATATACTGATTATTGATACCGGAGCAGGTATATCGGACAGTGTAATGGAATTTTTATTATCCAGCCAGGATATTCTGCTTGTCACCACACCGGAGCCGACATCAATAACGGATTCCTATGCACTTCTGAAGACATTAAATGCCTGTGCAGAGGACAACGCCAAAAATCTCAGTGTGAAATTAGTTGCAAACAGAGTGGCTGACGAAGCAGAGGCAAGTAATCTCTATTACAAGCTGAATGGGGTAATTAACCGTTTTCTTGATTTGAAGCTGGAATATCTGGGGATGGTTCCATGGGATCAGAATATGTCCAAATCCGTGATGCAGCAGAAACCGATTTCCATTGCTTATCCTTCTTCAGCAGGAGCACTGGCAGTAGAAAAGATAGCGGCAGAGCTTTTGGGACAGAAGATGGAGGAAACAGAAGAAAAGAAAGGGCTTGCAGCAGCTTTTGCGAAGATGTTCAAACGCAGAAAGAATTAATGGAGAGGATGGATAGTATGGTAGAGAGAATTATTACGGAAGGCAGTAAAGTAGAACTGCAGCGTCTTGCCTCGGTAGCACAGAACCGAAGGGAAGGTACGGATAAAGAAGTAAAGACGTATTACAGCCTGGTTTCAGAAGTACTGGACGAAGACAGAATCAAAATCACGATGCCATTGGAAAAAGGGCGTATTGTTTCGCTGAGTGTGAACAGCCGGTATAATGCCTGTTTTTACACACCCCATGGGCTGTATCAGGGAAGGATAATCGTAGTTGACAGATATAAAGAAGGCAATATTTTTATGCTTGTGGTAGAACTTACTTCTGACTTGACAAAATTTCAGAGAAGACAGTATTACCGTCTTGGCTGTACAATGGATATTGTATACAAGAAAATTGAAAAAGATGCAGAAATTGAGTTTACAAGAGAAAGTATGCCTGATGCCAATGAAGACGGGGATGAAGTTTCAAGAGAGGATTATATAGAAGGGGTTGCACTGGATATCAGCGGAGGCGGAATGCGTTTTACATCGGAGCAGAAGCTTGCGGAAGGAGATGATATTTTCGTGGTCATCGAAATCCAGTATAAGGATGATAAAAAGATCTATGGCTTGAATGCCAGAGTTATCTATTCGCAGCCGCTTACAAACCATGCCGGAAAATATGAACACCGCGTGGAATATAAAAATATCAATGGAAAAGTGAGAGAGGATTTAATTAAATATATTTTTGATGAAGAGCGCAGACAGAGGAAGAAAGAATCAGAAATTTAAATAAAAAGAAAAGGTGGTGTATGGAATGAAAAATATTTTAATTGTTGATGACTCTGCACTTATGAGGAGACTTATCTCTGATATAATAAAGTCAGATGATCGGTTCACGGTAAAAGATTTTGCGATGAATGGTCTGGAAGCATTAGATTTGATAGTAAAAAATTATCGTGCTTATGATGCGGTAATACTTGATATCAATATGCCAAAGATGAATGGTCTGGAACTTCTGGAACAGCTTCAGAAAAACAGAATTCGAATGAAGATTATTATGGTAAGTACACTGACGAAAGAAGGTGCACAGGAAACCATAACCGCATTGGAGCGAGGTGCTTTTGATTTTGTTACGAAGCCGGAGAATTATCTGGATGCGAAACAGGATGGTTTTAAGAACCGGTTATTGGAAAAGCTGTGTCTGGCGGTTAATCTTCCATTTTCGGTTTCTACTGCTGAAGATCAGAAAAACACAGCCGGTAAATTCCGTACACCGGGAGCCGGAGGATCTGGTCTGGGAACAATAAGAAGTACGATGGTCAGACCACCAAAAAATATTTCCTTCGCACCACATAAAAAGCTGACAGGAAATAAAAAAGGAAAAAGGAAACTGGTTGCACTGGCCTGCTCCACAGGCGGACCAAAATCACTGCAGTCGGTTATTCCAAAACTGCCAAAAGATCTGGAAGCACCAGTGGTACTGGTGCAGCATATGCCGAAAGGATTTACCAATTCACTGGCTGTCAGATTAAATGAGATGAGCCAGGTACAGGTAAAAGAGGCTGCTGATGGTGATATCCTGAGAAACGGATGGGTGTATATTGCACCTGGCGGAAAGCAGATGCGTATCGAAAAGGCAGGAACAAATTATAAAATAGTAACTACAGACGAGCCGGAAAGAGACGGATTAAGACCGTGTGCAAATATTATGTATGAATCGCTTGTCGGATCAGCATTTGATGAAATTACCTGTGTTGTACTGACCGGTATGGGAGCCGATGGAACATTGGGTATCGGCGCATTGGGAGAAAAAAACAATATTTACGTAATTTCACAGGATGAAGCGACGAGTGTAGTATATGGAATGCCGCGGGCCGTTGCAGAGGCTAAATTATCAGATGAGGTACAGCCGCTTGACAAGATAGCGGAAGCTGTAACCAGAAACGTGGGGTGTTAAGCCATGGATGTTAGTCAGTATTTAGAGATATTTATCGATGAAACACAGGAACATTTACAGGATTTAAGCCAGCATCTTATGATACTGGAAGAAGAACCGGAAAATGCAGATACAATCAATGAAATTTTCCGTGCAGCACATTCTTTAAAAGGAATGGCAGGAACAATGGGATACAAGAGAATGCAGCATCTTACACATATTATGGAAAATGTTTTTTCCGAAATCAGAAATGGTAAGATGAATGTAACTTCAGATCTGGTAGATATTTTATTCGACTGTCTGGATGCATTGCAGGCATATCTTGATAATATCCAGCAGACAGCAGATGAAGGTACGGAAGATAACGAACCGATTATTGCACGTCTGAATGCATTTCTGGAATCCGAAGGGAAACCGGAAGAAAAACCTGCACCTGCACCGGCAGTGGCAGAAGAAGCAAAGGCAGCACAGAATTCAGCTCCGATAGACATGAAGTTTGAAGAGTTTGAAGTAAATGCAATTAAGGAAGCACTTGCAAAGAAGTTCCATGTATATAAAGTAGACGTAAAAATAGATGAGTCATGTATTTTGAAAGCAGCCAGAGCATTCCTTGTATTCAAGGCAATCGAAGAACTGGGCGAAATTGTAAAATCAAATCCATCTGTACAGGATATCGAAGATGAGAAGTTTGAATTTGAATTCTGCATTATTATGTTCTCGCAGGAAGAACTTGAAAAAGTTACAAAAGCAGTTGAGAATGTTTCAGAAATTAAGGAAGTAAAGGCAGTTGAAATAACAGAGGCACCGCAGGTTGCTTCAACAGAGGCTGCAAAAGAAGAAAAAGAGCCGGAGGAAGAAACAAAACAGAAGAGTAAAGCGGAGACAGAAACCACAGCACCTGCAAAGGCAAATGCATCCGCAGCAGTGGCACCTACAAAGGCAAAGACCACAGCACCTGGGAAGACAATGCCTGGAAAACCGGTTGTAAGCAGATCTGTAAGAGTAGATATCGAAAAACTGGATGTACTTATGAATCTTGTCAGCGAGTTGATTATTGCAAAGAATGGTCTTGTTTCTGCAAGCAGCAGCAGTGATGGGGCAAAGTCACAGGGATTCAATGAAGAAATTGAATATCTGGAACGGGTTACAACAAACCTGCATGAATCTGTCATGAAAGTCAGAATGATGCCAATCGAAACGGTTACCCAGAAATATCCGAAGATGATTCGTGATTTGTCCAAGAAGCTGAATAAGCAGATGAAACTGTATATTACAGGTGAAGACACAGAACTTGACCGTACTGTTATTGATGAGATCGGCGATCCGTTAATGCATCTGCTTCGTAATTCAGCAGACCATGGTCTGGAAAATGCAGAATTACGTGTAGAGAGAGGAAAAGATCCGGTTGGTAATATCTATCTGAATGCATTCCAGGATGGAAACAGTGTTATTATCGAAGTAAGAGATGATGGTAATGGTATCGATATTGAGAAGGTAAGAAATAAAGCACTCGAAAAAGGAACCATTACACAGGAACAGGCTGAAGTGATGACAGACAAAGATATTGTGGATTTACTGTTCCGTCCAAGTTTCTCAACTTCAGAGAAGGTTACAGATGTTTCAGGACGAGGTGTAGGTCTTGATGTTGTAAAGACAAAGATTGAAGCATTAGGCGGAGATATCGATGTAAAGACAGCATTGGGTGAAGGAAGCTGTTTCAGTATCAGACTGCCATTGACACTTGCTATTATCCAGGCATTGATGGTAGAGCTTGGTGAAGAGAAGTATGCAATTCCATTGGAAACAATTCAGACCATTGAAGATATTTCCGTAAATGACATTAAGTATGTACAGTCCAAAGAAGTAATCAACTTAAGAGGAAGTGTTATTCCGATTGTCAGACTGGATACCATTCTTGAAATTGAGCCGGTTCAGAAAGAGGGCGATGATGATGACAACCTTACCGTTGTTATTATCAATAAGGGTGACAAACAGGCAGGACTTGTGGTAGACCGTCTGATCGGACAGCAGGAAATCGTTATTAAGTCATTAGGAAAATACATCAATAATAACAGCAAGATTATCAGTGGTGCTACAATCCTTGGTGATGGTGAAGTAGCATTAATCCTTGATGTTAATACTTTAGTATAATGGAGGTGCTGTTATGAGTGAAAATAAATCAGAATCATTATCAAACCAGTATATAGTCGTAACTATCGGTGTAGAACAGTACGGTATTAATATCCAGTATGTGGATAATATTGTAAGAATGCAGAAAATCACCAGAGTACCGATGGTACAGAAATTTTTCAAAGGTGTTATGAATGTCAGAGGTGAAATTATTCCGGTCATGAGTATTCGTGGACGTTTCGGAATGGAAGATGACGTTTATACGGACAAGACCAGAATTATTATTTTAAAACCGGAACAGCAGGAAGCGATCGGCATATTGGTGGATTCCGTAAAAGAAGTGGTATCACTGGAAGAAGGAAATATCGAGAAAGTCAGAAGTGACGGAAAAGATGAGATGAGCAAATATATTACATCAGTAGGAAAGGATCAGGGAAGTCTGATATCATTATTAAACATTGATGGAATTATAGATGTGCAGTAAGTTTGGGGGCATATTATGTCAAAGATAAATTTAGAAGAATTAAATACAGTACAATATGACGTATTAAAAGAAATTGGTAATATCGGGGCTGGCAACGCAACGACAGCACTGGCAAAGATGCTCAATACCAAAGTAGATATGAGAGTTCCCAAAGTAAGACTGTTAGGTTTCTCAGAACTGGCTTCTTCCATAGGGAGTGAAGAACAGGTTATGACAGGAATTTTCCTGACACTTTCAGGAGACATTGATGGAATGATGTTCTTTTTACTGGATCTTCCATCAGCAAAAAAATTATTAAGCCTGTTATGGGCAAATGTCGGTGCAGAAGAGGAATCAGAAAATGATGAACTGAATGATATGCAGCTTTCTGCATTAAATGAGATTGGAAATATTATTACAGGTGCATATTTATCTGCACTTTCAAATCTGACAAATCTGAACATCAATGCAAGTGTACCATATCTGCAGATTGACATGGCAGGAGCGATTTTAAGCCTGCCTGCCATTGAGTTTGGAACAATTGGTGATAAAGTATTATATATCGAAACAACATTTAATGAAGAAAGTGAATTAAATGGATATTTTATACTTGTTCCGGAACTGGAATCTTATGATGTGATATTAAATTCACTGGGAATATCTTAGTGAGGCATAGAGTTAGGATGATATTATGAGTGAAATAATAAAAGTCGGAATGGCAGATTTAAAGGTGTGTACATATCCGGACAGCCTGACCACACTGGGGCTTGGTTCCTGTGTGGGAATTGCCTTATATGACAGTGTTACAAAGGTAACCGGATTAGCACATATTATGTTGCCGGACAGTACAAAGATTACAAAAAATGAGAATATTGCCAAATTTGCCGATACAGGAATTGCGGAAACATTAAGACTGATGCTTTTACAGGGGGCAAACAGGAAAAGAATCGTTGCAAAAATAGCCGGAGGAGCCGATATGTTCGGAGGGGCAAATGTATCAAAATCAACATTCAGGGTCGGTGCTTCCAATATTGAGGCTGCCAAAGAAAATTTGAAAAAGCTTGGAATTCCGCTTGTAGCAGAAGATGTTGGAAAAAATTATGGCAGGACTGTAATTATCCGGTCTGAGGACGGAGCTTTTGTTATTAAATCAGTAGGAAAACCTATAAAAGAAATCTAGGAGAGGCTGATTGTAAGTGAAGAGAACAAAATATATTCCTGCAATTGTTACATTAGTAGGCTGCCTGGCGGCATCCATTATAGCGATTGTAAACAGGTATGACGCATTACATTCAATGATTATCATATTGTCTGTGCTGGTAGGATTTTATATCGCAGGTCTGATTATAAGAATGCTGGCGGAAAAATATCTGATTATTGAAGAAGAGAAAGAACTGACGGAAGAAACTCAGGAAAATACAGATGAATCCGGAGAAAATACAGCGGAGGAAGAAGTAAAAACTTCCGAAGACGAGAGAGAAAAATTAGAATAAGAATGAACTGACCAGATATTTAGGTACGAAAGGTGATATTTATGAATGATATCGAAAAAATAAATTTGTGGGCTGAATATCAACATTCAGGAGATCCACAGTTAAGAGAAAAAATAATACTTGAATATGCATCGCTGGTCAAAATCGTAGCGGGGCGTCTCAACATGTATCTGGGGTATGCAGTAGAATATGATGATTTAGTAGGATATGGAATTTTTGGTCTGATAGATGCGATTGATAAATTTGACAGCAGCAAAGAAGTTAAATTTGAAACATATGCGAGTCTGCGAATCAGAGGTGCTATTCTGGATCAAATCAGAAAAATGGACTGGATACCACGTTCATTGCGTCAGAAACAGCGGAAAATAGATGCGGCAATAACAAAACTGGAGAGCCAGTTTGGAAGAAATGCTACGGATGAAGAAATTGCAAAGGAATTGGGAATTAGCGAAGAAGAATATCTGAGCTGGCAGGGTGAGTCAAATATTTCAAATGTGATTTCTCTTGATGAATTTATAGAATCAAGCGGTGACAAGGATATTGAACCCATGAGGGCAGGAACCTTTGACCAGCCAGAACAGGTACTGGAAAAGCAGGAGTTAAAGAAGCTTATCATAGAGTCATTGGATACACTAACGGAGAAAGAAAAAAAAGTTATTCTTTTATATTATTATGAAGACCTTACATTAAAGGAAATCAGTAATATACTTGAAGTATCCGAATCAAGAGTTTCCCAGCTGCATACAAAGGCATTGGGAAAAATGAGAAAAAAGCTTGGAAGTGCATCTGGATATGTCTTTAAGATATAGCCATGGGAGAGGCATATGCAATATAAAAACAGTTATTTTACACTTGACATAGATGAAAGTCAGGTATATATGAATTTTTATCCGGCAGTTTCAGATGGAGAAAAATTAAAAATTGCAGAGGTATCAGGTTATCTTGATCGGGCGGGAATTAGAGATTATGATTTAAAGGCAATCAATGATCTGATTGTAAATTCAGATCAGCCGTCAAGACTAAAGATTTCATCAAAAGGTGCAGAACAGATTGATGAGAGAATGGAGCTGAAAGTGACATCGGATGCGATGTATGCGATTGTAAGATTTTTTCCGCCGAGCAATCGTGGAAAAAGAATTACAGAGAGCGAGATACGCAAAGATCTGGAATACCATAAGGTCAAATACGGAATTACAGAAGATAAGATTCAGGAACATATGACAGAACCGGAATATTTCAGAAATATTATTCTTGCGATGGGAACAGCACCTGTCCAGGGACATGATGGAAAGATTAATTACCGGTTCAATACGGACAAAAAGGCAAGGCCGAAACTGAATGAAGATGGGACGGTTGACTTCCATAAGCTGAATAATATTTCCCATGTGCGCAAGGGAGATGTGCTGGCGGTGATTACACCGGCAGATAAAGGAACACCAGGATGTAACGTTTTTGGAGTTGAACTACGACCGGATAAGGTTGTCAAAGTAAATTTCAACAAAGGAAATAACCTCGCAGTTTCGGAAGACGGACTCCAGCTGATAAGCATGGTGGATGGATATGCAACTCTGGAAGGAGATAAGATATTTGTTTCCGATGTATACGATGTACCGGCTGATGTGGATAATTCCACCGGAGATATCGAATTTAACGGATCCGTAGTGGTACATGGAAATGTCAGAACAGGATTCTGTATTAAATGCGGTGGAAATATAGAAGTATATGGTGTAGTCGAAGGTGCAGATTTGGATGCAGGTGGGGATATTATACTTCACCGTGGTGTTCAGGGAATGAGCCGCTGCCAGATTCATGCCGTCGGAAATCTTGTATCAAAATTCATAGAAAGTGCCACTGTATCCGTCGATGGATATATTAATGCAGATTCTATTCTGAACAGCCAGATATCTGCACATGGAGATATCGTAGTGTCCGGAAAGGGCGGTAGTATTATAGGTGGAAATGTACGTTCTACAACACTGATAGAAGCTTCTAACATAGGAACACCGATGGGAGTAGCAACATCCGTGGAGGTTGGCGTTGATCCAACCGTACAGGACAGAATAAAAGAGATTGATGCAATGATTAAGGATAAAACGGCTGAAATCGAAAAATTAAGCCAGTTAGTAACCGTATTCCGCAAAAAGCAGGAAATGGGAACGTTGACACCGGATAAACTGCCGATGATCGCGCAGTTTACCAAAACGATTATTCTGGATAAAACAGATATTAAGGAACTGATGATTGAGCGCGAAGCAAAAGAAGAACTTGCTGGAGAAAATGTGGATGCAAAGATTCGTGTGGTGAAAGATATTCATCAGGGAACAAAAATCACGATATCAGGTGATATTATGATATTAAATGACAAATATACACATTGTCAGTATTCAAAGAGGGATGGAGAGATTGTTTCAAGTGTATGGTAGGTAACAGAAAGGCGGAGTTTGTCCTGAAAAGGTCGGACTTCGCTGATGTTCCATCAGAAAGAAAATATATTTTTAGGGAAAAGTATTTAATTTTTGATATTTTGGAGGTAGACCTATGATTCGACCAGTAGAATTCCAGGGAGTTGTTCAGAGAAATCAGGACATGGCATCGGTAAATCAGAATGAGAACGATAAACCATTTATTAATCATGAAAATGTTGTTGCCCAGATAGAAAAACAAACAGAAACAAAGATCCGGGATGTAAATGAGAAAGATAATGCAGATAACCAGGGGCAGAAGAAAGATGCAAAAGACAAGGGAAGCAACGAATATTTCGGGGACGGAGGAAAAAAGAAAAAACATTTCAGCAATACTGCAGGAACTGTAAAAATCAAGGAAAGAAGAAATTTTGACGTAAAAATATAAGGTGAATTATGGGTGCAATGGAAGTATTTTTAATAATAACGGCAGTGATTGTGATTGCCGTAAGTTTTTGTATAAAAGAGAAAAGTGATAAGAATGAGGATGAAAAGAAGAGCGGGCAGGATGAAGTAAAAGCTGTTACACAGGAAATGATAAAAGAAGAAATACAGAATCAGCTGGCGATGATTAGCGATGATATGCTGGAGAATACAGAAGCAAAACTGGATAAAATCGCAAATCAGAAAATCATGGCGGTTGGAAATTATTCGGAGGATGTCTTAAAAAATATTGAAGAAAATCATAATGAAGTTATGTTTTTATATAATATGTTAAACGACAAAGAAACCACATTAAAAAATACAGTAAGAGATATCGAAGCTGTAAAGGTCAGTGTCAGAAAGATGGCGGACAATGTGGAAAATGATGTACAGGCATGGGAAAATGAAATAAAACTTTCCCCGGAGGAAGAAACCGTACCGGCGGAAGATAAAGAAGAACAGCCTTCCCAGGAAGCCGTACCGGAGATGGAGGATGCAGAAGAAGAGGATCAGAGAAGTAATAAGGAAAAGATACTGGAATTATACAGACAGGGAAAATCCAATATTGAAATTGCAAAACAGTTAAATCTCGGGGTTGGTGAGGTCAACCTGGTATTAGGTTTATTTAAAGGATAATGGAGCGATTTATGAAAGCAAAATATTTTTTGAGAGGGCTGGGTGCCGGAATTCTTCTGGCAACCATAGTTTTATTTGCGGTATATTCATACCGGTATTCGGACAGTAAAATCATACAGAGGGCAAAAGAACTCGGAATGGTATACGACAGCAAAGAGCAGGATGCAGATGATGAAAAAACGGCATCTGCGGCAGTGAAAGAAACCACCACGGAGCCGGAAACGAAAGAACCACTGGCAGAAACTACCACGGAGCCGGAAACGAAAGAAACACAGGCGGAAACCACCACAGGACCGGAAATAACAACCCAGCCGGAAACGACAACTGCCCAGCCGGCAGCAAAAGCAACCACGGCTGCAGTGACCGGTGAGAATACCGGCGACAGCATTAAAGTAACGATTCCGTCAGGAACAAAAGCAACCACACTTGCACAGGAACTGGAAAATCTGAAAGTGGTAGAGAGTGCAGAGGATTTTAAAAATTTCCTGATTGAGAATAATTATACGCACAGATTACTCTCCGGAGAATTTTATCTGAATGCGGGAATGTCTTATGAAGAAATCATATCTGTGATTGGATATTAAAGATTTTTTGAAATTTTACTTGCAATGCAGGAATATCTGTGTTATCATAGTAAAGCTGATTGTGTAATGACATAACAGCGATTAGAATACACGCATAAGGATTCCGGAATGGTGCCGGCTCAGGGTCTCTCCGGAAGATGAGATATGCGGAAGAAAAATAAAACCTGGAGGTATTAAAATGAGCGTTATTTCAATGAAACAGTTATTAGAAGCAGGTGTTCATTTCGGACATCAGACAAGAAGATGGAACCCTAAGATGGCAGAGTACATCTACACAGAAAGAAACGGTATCTACATCATCGATTTACAGAAGTCTGTAGGTAAAGTAGATGAAGCTTACAAGGCAGTATCAGATATCGCAGCTGAAGGTGGTACAATTCTCTTCGTTGGAACAAAGAAACAGGCTCAGGATGCTGTTAAGACAGAAGCTGAGAGATGTGGAATGTTCTATGTAAACGAAAGATGGTTAGGTGGTATGCTTACAAACTTCAAGACCATCCAGTCAAGAATTGCAAAATTAAAAGAAATCGAAACAATGGCAGAAGACGGAACATTCGATGTTCTTCCGAAGAAAGAAGTTCTTGAATTAAAGAAAGAATGGGACAAGCTTGAAAAGAACCTTGGCGGTATCAAGGAAATGAAGAAACTCCCAGACGCAATCTTCGTAGTAGATCCTAAGAAGGAAAGAATCTGCGTACAGGAAGCTCATGCACTTGGTATTCCACTTATCGGTATTGCAGATACAAACTGTGATCCGGAAGAATTAGATTATGTAATCCCAGGTAATGATGATGCAATCAGAGCCGTTAAATTAATCGTAGCTAAGATGGCAGATGCTGTTATCGAAGCAAACCAGGGTGAAGAAGCTGCAGAAGCAGTAGAAGAAGCTGAAGCTGAAGAAACAGTAGAAGCATAATCAGAAAAATATAACCGCAGGCGGTATATATATAGTTTCAGGATGCGCCGATTTCTTTATGATTCGGCGCATTTATAAAATAAAGAAATATTTTGAATGGAGGATTTAGAAAATGGCAGTTACAGCAGCTATGGTAAAAGAGCTCAGAGAAATGACAGGCGCAGGCGTTATGGCTTGTAAGAACGCACTTGTTGAAACAGATGGTAATTTCGACAGCGCAATTGAATTATTAAGAAAAAAAGGTGAAGCTACAGCAGTAAAGAAAGCTGGAAGAATCGCAGCAGAAGGTACTGTATTAGCTATCGTTGAAGAAGATAAAAATGCAGCAATCGTAGAAGTAAACTCAGAAACAGACTTCGTTGCAAAAAATGAAAAATTCAGAACATTCGTTGCAGATATTGCAGCTCAGGTTCTTGCTACAGATGCATCAGATGTGGAAGGCTTATTAGCTGAAAAATTCATCAAAGATGAATCAAAGACAGTAAAAGAAGAATTAGTAAGCCAGATCGCAGTAATCGGAGAAAACCTTACAATCAGAAGATTTACTAAAATTAACTCTGACGGTATCGTTGTTCCTTATATCCACGCAGGCGGAAGAATCGGTGTATTAGTCGAAGCTTCTACATCCGTTGTAAATGACGAAGTAAAAGAAGCACTCAAGAACATCGCTATGCAGATCGCAGCTCTTAATCCAAAGTACACAGCAAGAGGAGATATCTCAGAAGATGAACTTGTTAAATTAAGAGAGATTACAGTGGAAAGTGCATTAAATGATACATTTACACTTCCAAAGCCAATCTTAAACAAATTAATTGACAAGGCTGTAAGTGAAAAAGTATGGAGTGATGAAGATATCGCAATCTACGAAGAGAAGAAGAGCAATATGAACTACCTGCCAAACTTCCTTTCAAACGAAGCAAAGGAGAAGTTAGCAGAACTTGCTTTAGCAGACAGAGAAGCAATCTCAGGTGATAAGATTTTCAATGGTCTTGTTGAAGGTCGTGTATCTAAGCAGCTCAAAGAAATCTGCCTTCTTGACCAGGTATATGTAAAGGCAGAAGACGGAAAGCAGTCCGTAGCAAAATATGTTGAATCCGTAGCAAAGGCTACAGGTTCAGACCTTGCCATCAAAGGATTTGTTCGTTTTGAGACAGGCGAAGGTATTGAAAAGAAAGAAGAAAACTTTGCAGAAGAAGTTGCAAAACAGATGGGTAACTAATTCGTTTTCAGAGTGAATATTTTATAATGTAATCCCATGATTTCGATGAGAAATCATGGGATTTTTGCATATTAGGGCAGAAGGATAAATATCAGATAGGCAGGGAAGCACCGGATAGAAGTTTTTGAGAAAGGGAGTTGTGATTTATAAATGAATAAGGTATACTATGATATAGAACGAAAATTAACATAGAAGAGGTGATAAACTATGATTAAAAAGTTTGAACTGCGAAATTATAAGAATTTCAAGGATAATATAGTCGTTAATTTTGGAAAAGTCGGAAGTTATGAGTTTGGTACAGATTGTATTACAGATAATCTAATCAGTAAGATGCTGATATATGGAAGAAATGCAACTGGTAAAACAAATCTCGGAAAAGCTCTTATTGATATATCATTGACTTTAAATGGATATAGCTGGTCAAATAATGGTATTTTTTTAAATGCAGATTCAAAAGAAACTACTGCGATGTTTGCATATACATTTCAATTTGCAGATGATGAAGTAGTGTATAGATATACAAGGATTTCCGGGACAGAATTAAGAGATGAGGAACTCATTATCAATGGAAAACAGATTTTTCAATGTTATTTTGGAAAAGAAAAAAAGGTAAATTGTGATTTAGATTACTTGAATGCAGAAGAAACAGTTATAAACAGATTTTTACAATCTAAAGATGTAGATAATGAAACTGAAAATTATGAGGTTCAGCAAATTCCATTCTTAAGATGGATTATAGGCAATATTGCATTGAAAAATATGGGTATTAAATACCTGTGTATTTGTAATTGCAGATTATAACTTTACACTGATAAAAAATCATTGATTTCAGGAATATTGTATGCAGTAATAACAGCTAATATAAGGAAAGGACTACTCAAAGATGAAAAAATCAATAACAAAAATAATATCTATTCTGACAGCAGCAATGCTTGCAGTAACACCGGCATTTCAGTATGCACCGGCATTTTATGCTGCTGAATCGGAATCGACAGAATTAACCGATGCGGTAAAACAGGAAGTGGTACGGAGAATCAAGGCGATTGAAAAAGCAGATGACGATTATATATATTGTGATATTTCAGACTTGAATCTGCCGGAAAGCAGTAAACAGGAGTTAAAAGATTATATCAATGAGCTGACAGCAGACGATGCCGGGATGTACTGGATGGAATGGTGTGTCCCATTGGCATCGGATAATAAGATTACGAAAGTCGGCATGTCCCTGAAGGAGAAGTATTATCAGGCTGATTCAAAGTCGATTGACAAGGCAGCGGCAAAGCAGGATTATGAAATACTGCAGAAGCGTCTGGCGAATGGAGAATTAAAGACCATTTTAAAAGAACGGTTGTTAGGCGACGGACTGGAAAAGCATACCGTAGATGTGAGGGATTTAAAATTGTATGCAATAGATGATTCGGTATTGACAGAATTAATCAGTGAGGATGCGGACCTTTACTGGATTTTGGAATTTGAATTTGAAGATGATTATTATTTGGCTGGAACAGACGAAGAAAAAGAAAAATATCATTTAAGAGAAATCAGACCGACAGTCAAGGAAAAGTATCAGGATGCTTCCTTTGAGTATGGTGTTAATCTGGAACTTGCCAGACAGGATTTTGAAGAACTTCAGGAAAGACTGAAAGTGGAAGGCTGGCAGCAGATTTTAAAAGAAAGAATTCATGACAGTGTAAGAGAGAATGCACAAAATACACTTGATTTTCGTATCAATATACGTGATTTGAACATTCAGATGGAAGCAGCAGAATTAGAGGCATATATCGGTAAACTTGGGTTTACAGACCCATACTGCTTTGCGGTCGGAGAAGGTTCAAGTGCAAAATCAGACAGAGAGGGAAAATATATAGAGCGTATTGGGTTAAGACCGCGTCTGGATTATAGAAAGGAAGATGGAAGCGGTGTAGATTATGATAAATTATTCCAATCCTTTTATCATTACCGCTATCGCATTTCATCCCTGACTTCCCAGATGGATGAGAGCATGAGTGATGTGGAAAAAACATTTGCAGTCCAGCAGTGGGTGACGAGAGAAATAGATTATAATCTTCAGTGTTCACATAATTTATACCAAATGTTAGATGACGGATTTGCAATATGTCAGTATTATACGGAGCTGACCACAAATCTCCTGCAGATATACGATGTACCGGTGTATGATATTGCTTCCAATCCCATGAATCATGCCTGGAATATGGTAAAGCTGGATGGAAAATATTATCATATCGATAATACCTGGAATGATGGTGGACATATTACGAACGATGAAGGAATCTCTGGTACGCAGTATTTCTTAAGAAGTGATGAGAGATTTTACAATATAATATCCCCGCATTATGACTGGTATTGTACCAATCTTTCCAAGACACCGGTAAGCGATTCGGAAGATGCATTTGACGGATATATTTTCCGGGATGTAGAAGCAAAAAATCAGAATGCAAGATATAGTTATTATAAGGGATACTGGTATTATTTTGGTTCCAACGTGATTTATCGTTCGAAAATAGATGGTACGGACAAAGAGATTGTTGCACGATATGGGGACAGCGGGAATACGATTGTAAATCTGTTTGTATACAAAGACCGCATCTATCTTGCATTGCAGGATGGAGTCTATGTCACAGATATGGCGGATTTTGTGGCAGGAAAAACGGACATGGAGTGTGTCTATAATGTAAAAGAGGATGCGAAGCTGTCGTATATCGATCAGTTTACCATCAAACAGGATGCATTGCGTCCGGGTCAGAATGGAGTCGTAACAGTGATTCCATTAGAAAATCAGTCCTCGCTGAACATGAAAGAAACATCCATGGAATTAACCGTGGGCGATGTCGTCAAAGGTGATGTAGATTACATATCAGAAAGTGGAAGTGAGGCTATCTGGGGAACGGACAATACGGATGTCTTAGAAGTATCTGCGGATGGAACAATTACCGCAAAAGCAGAAGGTACAGCCACAGTTTATGCAGGTGTAGATGATTGCATGGATAAAATGCAGGTAACAGTCACCAAAGCTGCAGATGCAAAAGATTACGATAAGCTGTCTGAGATAAAAAATGGTTATGCTTTTGAAACGGATAGTGAACTGGGAGTCCAGACAATACAAGGTATCTCAAGCGATAGCTCCGTATCCGCATTGAAAAAGAAATTTGCCGGTGCAAATATTGTTATCCGGAATGCAGAAGGCAGACAGCTGGAAAACAATCAAATGGTTGGCAGTGGATGCACCATCAATCTGCTGAAAAATGGAACTGTTGTTGATCGTGCAGTGGTATTGATTAAGGGTGATGCCGATGGAGACGGACAGATCGATGTCATGGACATGGAAGCAGTTCAGAAAGATCTTCTGGGAATGAAAAAATTAGGTGGAATATATCAGAAAGCAGCACTTGTTATAGGGGATGAAACAGAATTAAGCATACTGGATATGGAAGCCATTCAGAAACACATTCTGGGAATCAGGAAAATAGTATAAGAGAAGTGAAAAAGTGTGTGATAAAAAGAAAAGCATCGCTGCGGCGATAGCTTTTCTTTTTTTGGCAAAAAATTTTCAGACCGACATAATATGTCGTAGATAAAAGGTAGAATAAGAATATGAAAAGGAGGAAGAGAGGAACAGGATGTAAAAGAATATGAAAAACGTATGTAGATATTTCAAAGAAAAAGTGATATTTTTATTCGGAATGAAGAGGTGATACAATGAATTTTAAAGAAAGCGATTTAATGCCATTGTATAAAGAAATGGCGGAAATAATCGGAGTAGAACAGACATTGAAGATTTATAAACATTTTAAGGGGCAACAGGTATTATTTCCGCAGCGTATTTATAATCTTGAGTTTGTGAAGAAATATGTCAGGGAACATTATAATGGGAAAAATGCAGGAGAACTGGGAAGAAAATTTGGGTACTCTGAACGGAGAATCCGGCAGTTTTTAGCGAAAGAGGATTAGGAAGGAGAATTACATTATGGAGAAAGATGAATTAAGAGATAAGTTAATGAAATTGGACAGCACGTACATGAGGTTATGGGGACAGGCTCCGGTTGCAAGAGATTTGTATGAAACAATAAATGATAATGAACAGGTAGAAGTGTAAAGGCAGGTGCTTGGTATGTATTGTATAAAATGTGGAAGACAGATTGAAGACAATGCAAAATTTTGTGTATTTTGTGGTGCACAGACGGAACAGCCTGGACAGAAGATTGCTCCGGGTGTCAGATTGGAAAAAGAAACAGTGAAGCAGGAAAATGTTTCCCAGATACCGGAACCAGATCATATTGAAGAAGATTTTGTAACCGGAAGTTATCAGATAAAAGGCAAAACAATTATGAAAGCCGCATCAATTGTAGCTCTTATTATGTATTTCATACCGGTATTCAGTCTTGATTATGGAATATGGAATGTTGGAAATATTTCGCTTATAGACCTTGTTTTTGGTATATCGTATGGTGGTGAAGAAATTTTGGGATTCCAACTTGGATCTGCGATATTTTTACTAGCATCAATCGGAATGATTTGTGGGGCATTTAAAAAAGAAAAGGAAAAAGGATGGGGGAAAGATGCGGCATATGGATTTGGAGGTATTGCATTTGGATGGATATTTGTAGCAATTTGCGGAGTATATAATGCTTCGGGTAATCCTGGTTCAGTCGGTATAAAGCTTTCATTTTACTTATTCATTCTTGTTAACTTTATTGGGATGTGGGCAGGTAGCAAAGTTGAAATCCAGAAGCAGTATAGAAGAGCAGGCGGAACAAAAACAGAAATACAGGTAAAAAAAGAAGTTTATAAAAAAACCATTTTAGAATCTATTGGAGCCGGAATTGTTTTTATCATATTATATTTCGTTTTCAACAATATTTGATAAAGTGATGGTAATAATAAAAAATCAATTACCTAAAAAAATCAATACAAAAAAGGAGAAAAAATATGAAGTGTCAAAGATGTGGAAGTGAACTGGAAGAAAATGCAAGATTTTGCCAGAATTGTGGATATGACAATGGGATGGCAGGTGGACAGAGCATTGTGCCGCCACAGAGTACGGGTATGGAACATCAGAAAAAGAAAAGTCCATTATGGAAAAAGATAGTGTTTGGAGTGGGGATTTTTGCAATTATAGTTTTGGTATTAGGTTTTATTTCAGGGTTTAATGCAGGAACTACAATAGAAAAATTAAAAGATTTTACAACTTTGGAAAAGAATGGCGAAAAATATGAATTTTTGTACAAAGATGAGTGGGCACTTGTTTATACGGAAGAAGATAAATATGTGCGATTTGATGATGCTGATGTAGAAGAAATCATGGAAGACTGTTTTGGAGTTCTTTGTTTTCCGAGTGATGAATATGGTTCATTCAAATATAACCTAGAAGATAATACGATAGAGATTGATTTGGATGTCTATTCGGAAAATGATGGAGATGTTACCGGTGGCAGCGGGCATATAACGGCTCTTATTTACAATATGGAGAGTAAAGAATACAGATGTATAGTAGATAATCAGGAATGTACGATTACCAGCAAGCTTGGTGAGTATTTAAGTAAATCAGGAGTGACAGATATTATGACGAAATATGTAAAGGATTTTAAATCAAAAATGTCAGATGAAGGTCTGGATATGAGTGATCTTACGAATGTGAGCTACAGTACGATATAAATAATGGAGGGAAAACATGGATAAAGAAACAAAAGTGAAAAAAATTATGAAAATAGTAGTAATTATAGTCATTGCCATAGCAGTGATTGGTAATGCCGATACTATTCTGGATAAAGTAGATGAAGTTTATAGTAAGATATACGTTTCGCTGACCGGATACGATGATACAAAAAAGCCGGACATTACGATTGATACAGATGCAAAAGTGGGATAATAACTGGATTCAATAAGTAGGTGATAGGAGTGATATTATGTTTTGTGGAAATTGTGGAAGAGAAATTCCTGATGATGCAGGATTCTGTCCGGAGTGTGGAGCAAGTTTCCAATCGGTGCAGACAGGCAATCGTCAGGGAAAACCGGTAAAAAAGAAAAAGTCGCATAAATGGATATGGATTCTTTTGGGAATCGTTATGGCAGCAGTAATAGGATTTTTTGCAATCGTATTATTAACACCGACAGAGGAAGGCGAATATGTTAAAAAAGTAAAAAATGGCTACCTCGGATATTATAGTAAAGTAACAGTTGCCGAAGTACTGGAATCCTATAAACCGAATGGAGAATGGATTCAGGGCAAGAAGGATGGTGAGGATGCACATCTTGTAGAATATGGAACGGATGATTTCCGGGTTCAGTTTTATATCGCAGATGATGATGATGAATTCTGTGTGATAATGATAAAGCGTAATGGAAAGAATATCGAAAATGAGGATGCAAGATGTGCTGCGCTCAATCAGATTTATGAAGAGTATGTTTCAAAACATAAAGACTGTGGATTCAAAGCCGATTATGACAGTGTACCGCTTCTTGGACATGTAAGGAAAAGCAAAGCGGGATATGTTGTAGAATCCGAAGAAAAAACAACACAGAAAATAACAGAAAAGGGAACTGAGAAGAAAACAGAGAAAGTAACACAAAAGAAAACAGAGAAGGTAACAGAAAAATCAAATGAATTCAGTTCCAAAGAAGCATCAGGCCTGTATGAAGATCCATGGTCCGGTTCTTATGCTTATAAAGATATGGTTCTGGACATTGCACATATAGGAAGCCGTTATGTTGTTTTGTGTTATTATACCAATGGCGAGCTTTTTTATGAAAATGAGTGGTATTATATAAAATATGATGAAGATAGCGACTATCTGGCATGTGATGACAAAGGCGTGTATTATATCGGAAGAAATGAGGACGGAAGCCTGTGGATGACAAGTGGGGTTGGCAGACCATGGGGACAGTTTGTCAGAACCAGTGGGGCAGGAAAAACAGATACTTATT